>Ga0228711_1007132_pt1 | contig 16328 bp, 14 predicted proteins | sample MedpolnodulmetaG_2_FD_177996 | JGI IMG/M metagenome (GOLD analysis project Ga0228711, IMG submission 177996) | Root nodule microbial communities from Medicago polymorpha collected in Santa Monica, California, United States - brown nodules | ecosystem: Host-associated > Plants > Roots > Nodule...
GACGTTTTGCACAGAGTATTGGCCTTTTTGCTTGTATGGTTCTTGTTATTATTCTCTAAGTCTTCATCCCTATTTATAGAGGATTTGAGAGACGTTGAGAATTTAGCCGTTACATCAACTTGTCTTGCTTGAAGCTTTGATTCTTCACCATTGATCTTTTGCCTAATTTGATATTTGTCCTATGAAGAACTAATTTCAAATCCATTTCACTTGAAACGCAACAAAGTCTGCAGCAATGTTACTGTTAATCTTGTCTTGATGTAGAGACAAAGTTGCAGAGATGGTGGTTGCAGAGTTCGTGGTTATACACTTCGTACATTGTACTTTGTCAACTCTGGTGAAGTAGCTTCTGGCGAGATGCTTCTGATGACCATTGCTTCTGATGACGTGTCTTCAGGAGCTCTTCTTCAGACTCGTTTCTTCAGATGCACTTCTTCAGACGCATTTCTTCATACGCATTCTTCTAGACGCTTTACGCTTCAAATAAAATTCCTTTGCTCTTTAACTTGTTCAATCAGAATCCTTATGAATAGTACTTTGATTTTGGATCCTGTACACTTGAACAAATTGATTAGCATATCCAATTGATAATTTTTAATACCTTGTTATCATCAAAACTCAAGAGGTGATTTTGAGAAACACCCTTTGTTCCAACAAAAATAGTCTACAAGTTAGCTATAATACATCTCTCATTTTTTTTTTTGAAAACTCGGTATCCGATCCAAGAATCAACTAATCCGAGGGGACCAATCCCACCGCCCACTTGCGGGGACCCTGTTTAAAGCCAGAGCAAGCTCTGTATGGACTTAGCCCATCGAAATTGGCACCAGAGGGAATCGAACCTGAGACCTCTAGAGGAGAAAACTCCAAGATCCCAAGCCAACCACTAGGCCAACTCCAAATGGGTTATAATACATCTCTCATTATTCCACGATTCCTTGATCTTGAGACATATATATGTTGGAGATATATTTTAAATCAAATCACAATGCAGTTGCTTAGGACTCCAAGGTTAGGACCAAACATTAGCCTTCTCATCACCAATATTGAACGAAAAATTATCCTCAATGATATTTAGTGTCTTGATAATAGCTTTTCAAGTTGAAGATACAACAACTCTCTTGTCAAGGTAACTCATCTTAAGGGAACTCCGCAATTGGAAATGATTGAATTATGGGGACGTTAAAATAAACTTTCGCTGATTCATCACAAGGTTATGTTCTACTTTCTTAAATCCAAACATGAGACAAGTTATAAACTATTGATTTCTCGATTTAATTTCCAACAAATACAAAGTGAGATTCAAGGATTCCCTAATCGTCGTTACACTTCTGAATCACAAAAACTCTGAAACCACCTTCAAATCTCTTATATTATTTGTTATTCAAATAGATTCCGTCAATTACCGAGTTGAACGACAATCCTTGTGGAGACGGTTAACTTTCTACTTTATTACTTGATACGATTTGGTGCATTTGCAAAATTACACCATCATATTCTCATGGTGGGTCAATCTAGTATATATATTACTCCAAATATTTATACCAATGAATATACCTAATATCTCATATATATGCCCTGTGAGACGTGATCATCAGTCTACATACATAATAGTCTCTACGCTTTATTATGATCTCAATTTATAATAAAGCTCGACTACAAATACTTTATGTGAATGTAATCTCATGATTAAGTCTCACTAAATATCTCATTACTTGAACTATCTATTCTAAGAATTTTATTAATTTTATAGAAAATATAATAAAGAATGCCTCATTTTATTTAATAATACATAACATAAACATAAAACTATTGGCCTCTAAGGCTTATACAAACAATCTCCCACTAGCTCTGGTATGACCATCATACTTATGTTGAGTAAGAGGTTTAGTCGGTGGATCAGCTATATTGTCTTATGTTGATACTATGCATATATTCAATCAAGTGGTAGGAATCAACTACACTGAGACATTTCCACCAGTGACAAAAATGGTCACGATGCACAGTGTCTTAGTTGTGGTATCGATGAAAGCTTGGGAACTTCATCAAATGGATGTCCGCAATGCGTTTCTACATGGAGGTTTGCACGAGGGAGTCTTTATGAAAATGCCTCCTGTTTTTCAGCATCACAACCAAACACAGTCTACAAGATTCACAAATCACACTACGGGTTAAAGCAATCTCCACGTTGTTGGTTTGCTAAGCTCTATGCTACACCCTTAAATCATATGGTTTCCAACAGTAATACCTTGACTACTCTTTGTTCACGTTGCAGAAATATAGAACACAAATTTTGGTCCGAGTGTATGTTGATGACTTGATTATTGTAGGAAATACTCCTTTTGCAATCAAGAGATATAAGCTTTATCTTAGCACCTGCTTTCATATGAAAGACCTTGGTATCTTGAAGTATTTTCTAGGTATTGAAGTTGCCAGAAATTCAACAGGGATCTTTCTTTGTCAACGCAAATATGCTCTTGGTATTATATCTGAAGCTGGACATCTAGGTGTTAAACCCACAACAACTCTGTTGGAGCAAAACCATCTATTGTCACTTGCTATGGCGCAATTGCTCTTCAATCCTGAGCAATATCAACGTTTGGTTGTGCGGTTGATTTATTTATCTTTCACTCGACCTGAGATGTCATATAGTGTCCACATTTTATCTCAATACATACAAAAACCTAGAACATAACACTGGGAAGTTGCACTTCGAGTAGTTCGCTTCTTAAAAGGTAATCCGGGACAAGGAATATTTTTGGGCAGTGTATGTGACTTACAACTCCACGGTTGGTGCGACTCAGATTGGGCCAGTTGTCCGTTGAAGCGATGCTCTGTCAGTGGTTGGCTAGTGTTGCTTTGTAAATCTCCTATTTCTTGGAGTACAAAGAAACAACATATTGTCTCTTGTAGGTCTATTAAAAACTACTACATGTGAGTTGAAATGGTTAAAGGGGATCATCTCCAAGCTAGGATTTGCTCATGATAAACCCGTGCCTATCCACTGTGATAGTCAGAAACCTTACACATTGCCAAAAATCATGTGTTCCATGAACACACCAAGCACATTGAAGTGGACTGTCATTTTGTTCATAACGAAGTTCTAAAAAAATACACGTCCCACTTATGTCTCTACTACAACTCAACTTGCAGATATATTTACAAAGGCTTTGGAGAAAATGCAGTTTCAATCCTTCCTTAACAAGTTGGGCATTAGATATCTTCATGCTCCAACTTGAGGGAGGGTATTACTTTATGAGGTAACTCTTTATGAGGCAAATCAAAATTGAATGGGAATTATTATATATCCCTTAACAGTGTCTCTGTTTAATTAGCTCATGAGTAGTATTGTAATTAGTCAACATGTATATTGTAGGTTTAGCATTCATGAGGCACAAACCTAGGAGAAATTGGAGGTGCCTATTTGTGTATATAATCTCCATACCTTTGAGAAATAAAATACAACATTGAGCCATTATTTATAACTAAAGAATGCTCTTAGGGTATTGATTACGAGGATAAAAATATAAATATTGTATTGAGAAATGATGAATTTCATTTTTTTAAAGTTATAATATTGTTGAATCTAATACAAACTTATTATTTTTAGTTTCCTTAACAAGTGTTAGCATAACCCTTTTTGTTTTGCTGCCCTTGCTTTGGGTTTTGGAGCTATGAGCCTAGAATTTTGGTGGGAGGAGTATAAGTTGAGGAGCGAGAAAACAAATCTCATAAATACAAAATTTAAGATAAACTGATAAACATAAAACATAAATGAGCGAGTTTGATTAAATAGTTTGAATAAATATATGGATTACATATTTTACAACTTTTATAAATTATGAAATTCTTAACTAACCGTAAATCAGAAGGTATGTAAACCTCCGTTAATCAACCAAATATAACTGTGACGAAGATTCTGCTCATCACTCTTTCGAGGGTTTGGAACCTCCAAAAGCTAAACCCATCACAAAATTATTTAAATTCTGACAAAATAAATATATAATTTTAATTTTTTTATATTTTAAAGATGTGTCGTGACCCACCGTATCCCATGAGGGGTTCAGCCACTTATGAGTATTATCCATTCATATCAACAAAAAAAAACTCACAAGAAGTTGCTTCAAATTTAAAAAGTAAAATAAAACAAAACATGGGTGTTGTCAAACTGAAAAAATACTTCACAAGTTTAGTGTCTCCTTAACCAAAGGAGATTTATCGAAATCAAACAATACATTACCAACCAAACTAGTGATGTTGTAACAAAGATTCATATGTTTCATGCTTCTTCCTTCTTTTTCTCAGCTTGCACGTCCTGAAATATTTCAAAGCACAAAAACAAATGTTAGCACCCATCTACTTTGTAAAAAACATTTTCTATTTTCATTCTCTAAAACATGTGCTAATTTTAACTTATTAGTAAAATAAGGTGACACTTTTAAAATGAATAATTTTGATGGAGAGAAGATGAAATATTAGTTAGAGATGATGTATTTTTTGAAAATAATGAAAAATATATTTTGTTATTTTCATTATTTCCAAAAAAGAATACACAAAGTTGTTGACTTCAAGAGTTCAATGTCTTCTATTTTTTTTAAAGTAGTCTAATCGCTATAATTTCATCATTTAAGGTGTATAAGTGGAAAATCTGAGGATCAAACTTCATCCCTTTCATATATAATGTAATGGGCTTACCAACTAGTTATGATCATGTGAACTCGATATCTTCTTATGAGGAATTCTAATATGGTTACAAACATAAATGAATGGTATTTGGGCACGCACACATTAATTTTTTTTAATAATAAAAAAAATCGATGGTAAAATGATTTAGTATTTGAGAAAAAGTCTTTTTATGTGTGTGTTACCGAACACTATTCATTTATATTTGTGACCATAAAAGAATGTCTCCTTATTAACAAATAAAATAAACACAAACTTTGAGAAATGAAAATATAAAATATTTGCCCAAAGTAAACAGGATCTTATGTTTTCGAAAAATATAAAGAACTCCATATTGTATTATGTAAAATCATTTTCTTAAAACAATTAGTATCAAAATGAAAATGTACATGGAAATTCGTTTTTTGAATAATAGTAAACCTTCAAGATAAACGTTTGTATTTCTTACTAACAAGATTATATAGTAGTGAAGTTTTGGCAAAAAAAAATTATAACAATAAATTAATTAGTAATTGACTCAAAAAATAAAAATTAACTAGTAGTAAAAAAAACATCTATGCTAGTCACTTTTTTGGACGAACATATTGTACTCACTTATATTTGTATTTATTTGCTTTGCAAATCAGTAAACATTTTCTAAAAATAAAACATAGAACATTTTGTATAGAAATGAGAATTTTAATCTAATTGAAAATAAGATTACTCAAAACAAGATTTTCCGATATCTTAGAAAGTACAAAACAATTTCAAATACAGGGAAAAATCCCTCCAAAAAAAAAGTGCACAAAGAATGAATTTAATAAAGGAAAAAACTTATATAATATTTTTTTAAAGAAATCAAACTAATCCATCAAAATAAAAAAAACTTATGTTATTAAAAATTTATTAGTAACTAACACTATGAGAAACATTGCAGTTTGTCAGGGGTAGATTCCATGGGAAAAGAGCAAAAACCCATGTGAAAAGGACGTTTGCCAGGGATTTTGCTAAGGGTGGATTCCTGGGAAAACACTTGTCGCAAACGAAAAAACGAGGGGTTGGACCCTGTCAAATGTCGTCGTTTTTTCCCTGCCCAAAGCCTTGTTTTAACCCCTGTCATTCTACCTGATGCATCTCCTTTTTCTGCACACTGTTTTCTGACGCAAGGTCAAATCTGCAGGTTGACAAAAGCGAGGGGTTTTGCGAGGGGTTAAACCCCTGTAAAACGGGACATTAATTTTTTTTAAAAAGGTTTTATTTCTAAAATCGATTTTTTTAAAAACATAATTAATTATTTTAAAATTCATTTTAATTACTAAAATTTATTTAAAATAATAAAAAAATTGTTTTTTAAAAAATAAATAAATATAATTAATAGGCATATAATTACAGCAACATCCCACATACAATATTAAGTCTAATAGACATTTATTCAAGTCTAATAGGCATGATATTAAAATTATACTTAAGTAATATTACAAACAATGCATCATGAAAGAAGCAAATAAAAATTGTGTCGGGAAGCATAAAAACTTCCCAAAATTTTACAAACCATTAATCAAAAGACAATAATTAAAACACACAATAACCACCATCATCATCACTCCTCCTCGTCGGTCTCGACATCATCCTCTTCACCGAACACATCATATGGGTCATCATTATCATTGAAGACAGGTGCTCTCACATTTTGAGCATTACCATGCTGCTCATTCGTAGGCCAGCCTTGCCCTTTCTAAATTGTGTCAACTTCTCATCAAAGTAATTTTGTTGTTTTTGCAGCAATCGTTGCACAAGCGTCTGTTGGCTGGCCATTTGAAGCGCAAATTGCTCTAGAGTCATATTCTGTATCATTTCATGCATTTCAGGAGTGAGCTTGGGCTGCCTTGAAGACCCATCTCCATCATTCAAGGTGGGGCGAAGAGTTGCAGCAATGCCCTTGCGGTAGTTGGCTTCTAAGTTGATGGTGTTAGCCTCATCAACTGAACAACCACGGGAGAGTGCATCTGCTAGCTGCCTATCATATTCTTCCTACAATAAATAATAACAAAATAGTTAAAGACAAATAAAAATTGACCAAAAATTATAAAATAATTGAAATTAATTACTCCCTCCGTTTCATAATGAGTGTCATTTTAGAGAAAAAAAATTGTTTCAAAATGAATGTCACTTTACATTTTCAATGCAGTTTTAATTTATTTTTCCAACTTTACCCTCATTCGTAGGCCAGCCTTGCCCTTTCTAAATTGTGTCAACTGCTCATCAAAGTAATTTTGTTGTTTTTGCAGCAATCGTTGCACAAGCGTCTGTTGGCTGGCCATTTGAAGCGCAAATTGCTCCAGAGTCAATTTCTGTATCATATCCTGCATTTCAGGAGTGAGCTCGGGCTGCCTTGAAGACCCCTCTCCATAATTCAAGGTGGGGCGAAGAGTAGCAGCAATGCCCTTGTGGTAGTTGGCTTCTAAGTTGATGGCGCTAGCCTCGTCAACTGGACAACCACGGGAGAGCACATCTGCTAGCTGCCTATCATATTCTTCCTGCAATAAATAATAACAAAATAGTTAAAGACAAATAAAAATTAAACAAAAATTATAAAATAATTGAAATTAATTACTCTCTCCGTTTCATAATGAGTGTCATTTTAGAGAAAAAAAAATTGTTTCAAAATGAATGTCACTTTACATTTTCAATGCAACTTTAATTTATTTTTCCAACTTTACACTCAATAAATACTCCAACTTTTCTCTCTCTCTCACAATTTTTAATGCAACTTTAAGTTTATCTTTGTCTAATAAAGGAAGGGTAGTTTAGTAAAACTGTTATGTCTATTAATTGTTTCATTCTATTCGTTAATCTATGTACCAAAACCTTAAACGACACTCATTGTGAAGTGGAGAGAGTAAAATATACTTATGTAATAATTACCTGACATCTCCTAGAGCGATCGTCGACATACGGGCCAGAACTGTATGCATGTGTTTTCTTATGGAGCTCATTTATAAATGGCTCCCTTCCAAGCTTCTTGGCCTAATTAACAAGAAACACAAAATTATTAATTAATTTATAAACATTAAATTATATAGCCACATACACAAATTAAAAATGACTACATATTCCATGTTGTAAATCCATTTATTCAAAATTTCAATTTTAATATCAAAACTTAAAATTTCATGTCATTATTAATATTGGCCTAAAAACTATGAAAATTGCTCTTTACACTTTAAAAATTGCTTTCTAATACCTTAAAAATACCAAAATGACCTCAGAAGGAGTTAATTGCCGCTTGCTTCCACCAGCAGTTAATTGTCGCTCACTAAATGAACAATGACAATTAATTGTCGTTGTGTTCTATTTATTCCAGAATAGCAACAACAACCACCACTTTTACACAAACTCAAAACAACACACCCCAATTCCCTCCAAACTCCCTCAAATCAACTACATTCATCCAATTTCTTTCTGAAAAGTCAAGCAATTTATCAAGAATATGACAAGTAAGTATTTCTAATCCCTAATTTTCACATTGTTTATCTTCTATGTTATTTCTGTCAAAATTTGGTGGAAATATTAGTGTATAGGGTTGGATACATTATTGAAATTTTGGGTAGTTTGTGATCTTATATATGCATGTTATTATTATAAATGTTGTTTAGATTAAGTTTAAGTTCAATGTGGTAGTTTAAAAGTTGAAATAATACAATGAATCAATGTTGGGTTAAAAGGTCCCCATAGGGAAGGAGACCATGAGGCCTCTAGGACACGCTGGGAGAGGCAAGTGGCAAACCCTATTACTAAAAGGGGACATAGTTGTGGGAATGGTATGGAATGTACTATTGGAACAAAATTGTCTTTGTAAAATTTCTCTAGAGTTTTGATGATAACAAAGTATTGAAAAACAATTGGATATGTTAATTTATGTTCAAATATGCATAACCAAATATTAAAATTTAATAAGGTCTGAACATGCATAAGAGAAATCATAAGTGCAAGAGAAGCTAGAAGACTTGGTAGAAGATCTAAAGAAAGGTCAAACATAAGTCAACACTTTGGATCAAAAGAAGGAAGTCACACAGAAGCTGGAGATCTTCATCAGACTCTGAAGACCATCAGACTCTGAAGAACATAAGACTTTGAGGGTTCCAGAAGCCACATCAGATTATTCTTCTTTTGTAGTTGTCTCTATCAAACTTTGATAGTACAGTTTGTCTTCTTTTTACCACGTACTTATAAAGAAACTCAAGGACAAAGAGAATGAACGGATAATTCCAGTTGCAACAAAGAAATTTAAAATGTCTAATCAATGGCATTATCCATATCAGGAAATATCCTAACGTCGTTGATTTGAAGCTTCTCAACGAATCTTAATGCGTTGCCACCTCTACAACGTCTCTCAAATCATTGTCTATATAAGGAGTTGAAGACTTGAAGAATGACAACAAGACTCTGCTCTTTTAACTGTGCCCTTACTATGTCAAATATAAAAGTGCATAGACTGTACCCAAAAAAAAAGTGCATAGAACACTTAAGAATTCCCTACTAATTTCATATCTTAGAAATTCTAAGATCATAGAGTCTGTTCTGTTCGTAATTGTTTACACCTCTAACTGTATATCAAGTGTAAGAATAAATATTTTAATTGTATACTTTTAGAAGTCTATTTCAGTTGTGATTGAGCATTATAAGTCTATTGCTTTTGTGTTTGGGCACTGGAAGTCTCTTGGTTGTGTCCTTTAGCATTTGTAATAAGTTGTGATTATAGTGCAAAATACCTTGGAAGTGCAAGGGGATTAAACTACTCCTCCATTTTAGGAGGAACCAGTATAATTTCTTGTGTCTGCCCCCTCTATCTATCTTTATGTTTGATTTTATCTGCTGCTATCAGACTTTGGCCAGTGCTAAAAGACTTAGAAAATTTGAAAAAGTCAACACAATTCATCCCCCCTCTTGTGTTTTTCTCACCTTCAGTTGGTATCTGAGCACGGTCTATGCTCATCCACTTAACCGTGCCGCAATTAAAGATCCAGAGAGGAAAACATGTCTGCTGATAAGAGAGGTTCTGGACCTACTGGTTCATGCAGAAACAACAACGTTGTTGTTAACTATGATAACAACACTTCCACTGCTGCTGAAAAGCACAATTTTTCTATGAGACCTTCATCCTTCAATGGAGATGTTACTAAGTTTTAATGGTGGAAGATCAAGATGTACAATTATATCATAGGTGTTAATGATGAACTGTGGGATATCATTGAAAATTGATGTCAGCTTTGATGTTGATACAAAAGGAATTATGGTGGACAAGAAGAGTATGATTGGGGATCAAAGGAAAATATACAAGAAGCATCACAGAGTACGAGGGATTCCTGTATATGCTTTGCCTTATTCAGAATATACCAAGATATTAGATAAGTTTACTACAAAAGCCATTTTTGAGTCACTATGCTCTACCTATGAGGGAAACCAACTTGTAAAAAAGGATAAGGCTAACTAGTTGGTACATCAATATGACCTTTTTATCATGAAGGAAAATGAAGATATTAAAACCATGTATTCAAGGTTTCAGACTTTTATATCATACCTTCAGTTTCTAAGCAAAAGCTATACTGTTCCTGGTCATTTTAAGAAGATTCTTAGGAGTCTTCATGCCAGATTTTGACCAAAGGTTACAACCATTCAAGAAGCAAAGGATTTAAACAAGCTGAGCTTAGAGAATCTGATAAGCTCTTTCAAGAGTCCTAAGATTGAACCTATTGAAGATGAACTTCGTAAGAAGTCCAAGTCCATTTCTTTGACTTCTAAAGGAAAACCAGTTAAAGCTCTCTAGGCTACTGATTTAGAAGAGGCAACTCCTTATGGAGGTTTTAACAATGATTCAAGTGATGAAGATATGACTTATTTCATCGAGAGATTTCATTACCTTACCAAGAAGAAGAGGTTTCCAGGTAGAAGTAATGGGTCAAAGGGATCAAGTTTCAAAAGCAAAAAAGAAGATCAGAAGGTATGCTTTAACTGCAAGAAACTTGGTCACTTTATTGATGTATGTCCCGAGTTACAGAAGGACAAGTCAAAGTAGGACAACTCCAAGAAAGAAAGTTACTGGAGCAAGCTCAAGCAGAGTCTTAGTCAAAATCTGAAAAGGATAAAAAAAGAATCTAATATGGGTCTAATGGCCACAACAACTTCTGATGCAGAATCTGGTTTAGACTCTAATGATGATTATGAGGTATTATCTAAACTAGCACATGAAGAATTTGTTGAAATTGTCAAAGAACTTGTAGGGTGATATCTAGACAAATCAAAAGCTTTAAAAACATTACAAAAATAGTTTGATTTGTTGATAGAAGAATACAAGCTCATGGGACATCAAAACAAAAGTCTGTCAATTTACAATGAGAATCTCAAAACGAGAAATGAAATTTTGGAGAAAAATGAACTTTCAAACATCAAGAAAATTGACAGACCTCTGACTAAATATGATACTGCTCTTAAAGAATTTATCCTTGATGGTAATGACATAAGCAAGTTGGCTTCTATGATTTATGGAGTAAGCATAAACAATGGAGAAGGAATTGGTTTCGCAACTGAATCTCCTTTCAAGAAGGTGCAAATTCCTATGAAAACAAAGAAAGCTCCTTGTTCTGAGTGTATACAGAAGGGTATGTATTCCCACTTTGTTCTAGATGATGAAAAAGCTAAGGTTATGAACAAGTCAGAAACTGAGAACTCAGAATCTAAGGTTCTTATTAAATCAAAACCAAAGATTCTTGAGCTCAAGATTCAGAAGAGTTCAGAATCCAAACCTGAGAAGAATTCAAGACCAAACATTTTTATAGCAAAAGTCTTGAATAATTCTAAGCCATGTAGCTTAAGGCTCAAGGTTATAAAGATTCAAAACTCCTTTAGAACTAACCCCAAAGGACCCCTTAAGATATGGGTACATAAGTGTGATATTGTTAGGGATGTAATGGGTATCCATGGGTACGGGTAGTATGATATTCGTCTCCGCCCCGTTGGATAATTATGGTACCCATGCCCGTCCCCGTATCCGTGCGGGTATCTCTATACGGGTAATCCACGAATATTTAGATACCCACGGATATTCACGGGTACCCATGGATTTTTGATTTTTTTTTTTAAAAAAACTTTTTTAATTACCGACAAACTTCAACTTTTAAAGATACATACATAACATATTTCATTCAAATTTCATAATTTATACCATAATCCAACAAAAATCATGATTCTTTCTTCCTCTCTCTCTCTCTTCTCAAACCCTAGTTGTCACCCATTTCTTCTTCTTCTTCTTATTAGAGGGGTGATTTAGGGTCAATTTTGACCCAAAAATCACCCCTCCGAGTTGTTTTTCCTTCTATCCTAATTGAATAAGTGATTTCACATATTTTTCTGTTTTCTTTCGTTTGTTTTTGTGATTTCATCATCTCTACACGACTCTTTGTTTTGATTTCTCGTCATTGTGCGGTGTGTTTTTTGATTTCCGGTCGTACTGTGGTGTTCATTTGATTCAGGTTGGAAGATTAGCTTTGAGCAAGTGCAAATCCAATCAATGACAATGACTTTGGCGTATTAACATGGATGTTGTGAGTTTGTTCACATATTCATCCTTTTTGTTTTTAGCGAATTTGGATTTGTATTGTATCGATGTACTCCATCAATTTGAATGAATGAATATCGTTTATTTTTGTGAAAAATAATAATAATGATTCTTACATAATCCCAAGCAAATTCATCATACCATAAAAGGATAAAAACAACCAACATCCAAATAAACATCCAAAAAGCATAAAAACCTCCAAATAAAAGCAGTAAAGGACTAAAATCCAAAAAAACATCCAAATATTCATATGCATTCCAAGCTATTTTATATATACACATAGATATTTTAGTAATTTACTTAATTTATTAACGGGTACGGATACCCGCGGGCACGGGCATCATCAAATCCGTGTCCGTGTCCATAAAATAACGGGTAGTTAAATACCTGTTTATTATACCCGCGGGTACCCGTTTAGCTACCCGCCCCGTGCCATGACGGATTTTATCCGCGGATACCCACAGGCACTGATTTTTTTGCCACCCCTAGATATTGTGTATGGTTTAGGTATGCTTCATCGAAAAGTAAAATCACCAATCATGGTACCTAGACAATGGTTGCTCATTACACATGACAGGAGAAAAGCATATGTTCCAAACCCTAATCATGAAAGAGGGAGGCATTGTGCGTTTTGGAGGAAACCATGAAGGCAAGGGTATTGGTACGAGGACTATTGATAATTCTTCTATCTCAATCAATAATGTCTGGTTTGTTGATTGAATAAGACATAGCCTACTTAGCATAAGTAAATTTTATAATAGTGGTTATAAAGTGGTCTTTGATAAGAACACGTGTACAATCATCAATAGCTCTGACAAGTCCATAATGTTCATAGGTTAGAGGAAAGACAATATAAGATTAATATTTCTAAACTATTTGATCATCAGGTTGTTTGTCTTTTGTCAGTGAATGATGAAAAGTGGATATGGCCTAAAATGTTAGGACATGCTAACTGGAGATTAACCTATAAGCTTTGCAAGTTAAAACTTGTCAAAGGACTACCAGAGTTACACTATTACTCAGATGCTCTATATGAAGCATGACAGAAAGGAAAAATTGTTAAAACTGCTTTTAAACCCAAGAACATTGTCTCTACCTCTAGATCTTTAGAACTACTTCACATTGATTTAGTTGGTATTGCATCAATCAATGGGAAGAAGTATGGATTAGTCTTAGTTGATGACTATAGCAAGTGGACATGGGTAAAATTCCTTAAAACCAAAGAACATTGACTATATCGGCATGGATTTGTCTCAGAAGTGATCATGGAGGAGAATTTGAAAATGAGCCTTCTGAAAACTTTTGTGAAAAACATGGAATATTCCCTAAATTCTCTTCTTTTAGAACTCCACAACAAAATGGGATTATAGAAAGAAAGGATAGATCTTTACAAGAAATGGTCAGAAAATGCTCCATGAAACTAAAATTGCTAAGTACTTCTGAGCAGAAGCTATGAACACAAAATGTTATGTATAGAACATGATCTATATCAGACCTATTCTGAAGAAAAAAAACATCATATGAAGTATAAAAAGGAAAAAAAACCAAGCATTGCTTACTTTCACCAGTTTGGATGTGCTTTTTATATTTTAAACAACAAGGTTTATCTAAAGAAATTTGATGATAACGCCTAGAAGTATATCTTTTTAGGATACTCTGAAAGATCAAAGACATACATAGTGTATAATTCTGAAACTAACACAGTTGAGGAATCAATACACATCAAATTTGATGATAAAGAGCCTAACAATAAAATGTTAGAACTAGTTGAAAGCTTTGCAGATATACAGATCTTTGAAGATGCATCAGAACCTATACAAGCATTTGTATCAGCTTCTGAAGTCTCAGAACCTGATGGTGTACCTGAATTACTAGAAGATGATGTACCCCATAAGGTACATCCATATGATGAAGATTCTGAAGAAGCCCGTGATGGTTTAGAAGAATCTACACAATCCAAAAGGACATTTAAATACACGTCTAGAATAGCTAATCATTAGGAACAAAGATAGTCATTTGAAGACAAGATCAACTTTCAAAAATGAATTTATGTTGGGACTGATCTCTCTGATTGAGCCTTCTTCTGTTGATGAAGCACTATTTGATGATGATTGATTGTAGAAATGTAAGAAGAGTTGAACTAGTTTCAAAGAAATGAATTCTGAGATCTGGTTATCAAGCCACCTCAGAATAACATTTCGGAACAAAATGGGTGTTCAGAAACAAGCTTAATAAGCAAGGTGAAGTGGTAAGAAACAATGTTAGGTTTGTAGCACAAGGCTACAGTCAGCAGAAAGGTATTGATTATACTGAAACCTTTGTACATGCTGCTAGATTAGAAGCAATTAGATTACTCATATTACATGTTGTACATTATGGTATCACTCTATATCAAATAGATATTAAGAGTGCGTTCTGAATGGTGTCATTTCTGAAGAAGTTTATGTTAGACAACCTCTTGGGTTTGAAGATTTAAAACACCCATATGTTTCAAACTTAAGAAATCACCATATGGTCTGAAACAAGCTTCCGGAGCTTGGTATGAAAGACTAAGTAATTTCTTGTTATAAAAGGATTTTAAAAGATGACAAGTTGATACTATTCTCTTCATGAAGACTATGAAGAAAAACATCTCAGATATATGTTGATGATACTATTTTTTGTTCTACTTATGTTGCTCTTTGCAAAGAATTTTCCGATACAATGCAGGCTGAATTTGAAATGAGTATGATGAGAGAACTGAAAATATTTTTTGGGTATCCAAATCAATCAATCAATCCAAAGATGGAGTTTATGTTCATAAATCCAAGTATACAAAGGAACTTCTGAAGAAGGTCCTTCTAGAGGATTGTAAACTGATGACAACACTAATGCATCCAAACTGCAACTTAAAGAAAGAAGAAACTAGTAGCAAAATAGATTTGAATTTGTACATTGGTATGGTATGGAGGGGATTGTTGGAACAAAATTGGTTTTGTACAATTCCTCTATAGAGTTTTGATGATAACAAAGTATTAAAGAATAATTGGATATGCTAATATATGTTCTTGTATGCATGACAAAAGATTAAAATATAACAAGTTCTTAACATGTATAAGAGAAATTAGAATCATAAGAGAAGCTAGAACACTTGGTAAAACATCTGAAGAAAGTTCAAACATAAGTCAACATTTTGGATCAGAAGAAAAGAAGTCATTCAGAAACTGAAGATCTTCATCAGATTCTGAAGGATACCAGACTCTGAAGACCATCAGACTCTGAAGAACATAAGACTCTGAGGGTCCCAAAAACAACGTCAGATTTGTTTTCTTTTGTAGTTGTCTCTATCAAACTCTGATAGTACAATTTGTCCTCTTTTAACCACATGTAGAAACATACAAAGAAATTCAAGGACAAAGAGAATGAACAGATAATTCCAGTTGCAACAAAGGAATTTCAAATGTCTAATCAACGACATTATCCATATCAGGAAATATTCCCACGTCCTTGATTTAAAGCTTCTCAACGACTCTTAATGCACTCGCAGATATATAACATCTCTTAAATCCTTGCCAATATAAGGAGCTGAAGACTTGAAAAATGACAACAAGACTCTGTTATTTTAAATGTGCCCTTACTCTGTCAAATTCAAAAGCGTATGGAACATTTACGAATTCTTACTAAGTTCATGTCTTAGAAATTCTAAGTTCATAGACTCTATTATTTTTGTAATTGTTTACAACTCTGATTGTATATTAAGTGTAAGAACAAATATTTTATTTTTAAACTCGTAGACGTCTCTTTCAGTTGTGCTTGAGCATTGGAAGTTTCTTGCTTGTGTGATTGAGAATTGAGAGTCTCTTGGTTGTGTCCTTGAGCATTTGTAATCTGTATTGATTATAGTGGAAAATCCCTTGATGTGCAAGGGGAGTTGACTACTCCTGGATTGTAGGATGAACTAGTATAATTGCTTGTGTCTGATCTCTCTCTTTCTCTCTCTCTATATATATATAGATATATATATATATATATATATATATATATATATATATATATATATATATATATTTGT
>Ga0228711_1007133_pt1 | contig 16325 bp, 5 predicted proteins | sample MedpolnodulmetaG_2_FD_177996 | JGI IMG/M metagenome (GOLD analysis project Ga0228711, IMG submission 177996) | Root nodule microbial communities from Medicago polymorpha collected in Santa Monica, California, United States - brown nodules | ecosystem: Host-associated > Plants > Roots > Nodule...
TCCATTTTTAAAATTAAATAAATAAAAAAAAAAAAAAAAAAAAAAAAAAGGCTGATGAAGGAAAGCAAGAAGCAAAGAAAGAAATTTCACTCAAATCAGCAAAAATTGGAATAATTCATGTGGTACAATTTTTTCTTTCTTGAAAGTAATGTCACACTTATTGATATATATTTTTTTATTTATGGAAAATGACTCTAATTGAACGATCAATTTCTATACACACGTTTTTGCTGTTAAGATCAGAACAGACATGCATGATTGGATACGTTTGACTGTTTCAAAGAGAATGTGGAGGGAACAAAGTAACGGTTGGTTAGAATAAGAGTTGACATGTTGGTAATTCATTTACTGAAAATGTCAATGAATGTTCTTATGATAAAAATAAAAGTACAAAGTACGTATAAATATCTTTGTAGAGGCTAAAGAGTACTATAAGGATGCTTTCTATCCAAGTTTTCACTTTGACTCTATGTAAAAGTTGTTTGATTTTAACATGTCAAATATAGGAAAATTTGATTTTGGCACTTGTTTGTGCTAGTCTCCTTAATTTTACATCAAATATTTATATTGACACCGGGAAGAATCGAATCTGAGACTTTAAGGAGGAGGTTGACATCAAATCTTATATGATCTCACCAATACAATATTGTGATAGTTTTTTATTTTATTTTTTATCAAAGCTAGAAAAATTAAATTGCAAACCAGGAGATGCCTGAACCTTTTTACAACAAAATCTGACAAACTATGACCAAACTCAACTAAAACAAATCTCAACTAAAACAACACATATGTAAAGAAGCAAATCAACTGGCTAGACTAAGCTGCCAAAGTCCAAACAACTAGCTACTAACACAATATTGTGATAGTTGATAACATGACGGATATTTGTATATTGACACAAGGATTAATCTTATAGTAGATACAAAATCCTAATTACGATGAGTTTAGGAATAAAATTAGTATGATCTATATAGTACACATGTTAGAACAGATATGAACAAATTTAATTACCAAAACTAAAACAATGAGGACAAGCAACTTTTAGAAACTAAAACAAAAAAAAGGGACGGGTGCGTTTGATTTGCTAAAAAAATGAAGGACATGACAGAACAACGCCAGTTGTTCAGTGTTTGATTTGTAAAACTGTTTCAGGTACAGGATAAACTGGAGGCAAGAGACATGACAAAAACTGATATTTTTGTCCTTCACCAAACCATAGCACAACTTTTTGTCCCACATACAAGTTTTTTTAAATACCAAAATTGCATTTCGTCCCCCAAAAATCGTATAAAACAAAAAATTATTTAATTCCATAAAAATTTGTCATGTGCTGTTCTGACTTGTGTTGTGTTGTTCTGTCTTGTATTGTTTTGTCCAGTACTTACTATTGCAAACCAAACACGCAATTAAACGATGCTTATTCAAGTTTTTCTTATGTTTTTGGGGTAGCCAATGCTACCCCGGACTATGAAGGTAATCACCTCTGCATTTAAGTGTATGTTTGGTATTACGGTGGATATGCCAAAATCACGGCGACACGCTGTAATTCTGCAAAAGTTATAAAGTATATTTCTTAAAAGAAATTATGGTAGGTCGTCGTGATTCTGACACATCGAACGTGATGGCTAAGTTGATTGAAAATGCTAAGTTGTTTAGTCCTCTGCATTCGTAATGGCAACCCTGTCGGTAGCTGTGCAACCACTTCACATTGTGTCCTCTCATAATTCCAACAAACACCATAGTTTCAATTTTAAATTCAGAACCACGCCTAAGCAGCTGTGATTCGTTGACTTCAATATCATATAAACCAAAATGGAATCTACATGACAATACCAGCTGCATATAGCATAATTTGAGTCAAGTGATAACTTTGTTTGTTGATATTGATTCTTCAATAAGATCCTTATTATAAAAGATATATATCAGTTGTCAAAAATAAAATAAAATATATCAATTGGTAGACACGTGTCCTGCTCTATTGTTTATTGAAAATGATTTAAATTTTTGTTTTATGTTAATACTAATCACAAAGCAAACATATACCATCACGCATCACTGATTCCATATATATGAATATTAGAATAATTAAGATCAAATCAAGATATTGGGTTACATGACTCAATTATTCAAACTTTGATGAAAAAGATATTATTTATCTAACAACTAATTATTAACAATATCTCGTTTAAAAAAATTACTTTAATTAAGCACAATAATTAACCATAAAATATCTTTGTTAATTTTAGACACATCATTTTTAGGGACATATAAATCATGTGTACATTTAAAATAATTAAATTACATGTATTTATTTTATTTTTGACCGGAATAATTTTTATTTGGGGTTGTAATATTTAAATATGTACAACCTACAATCTGGACCCTTGTGTTACCTTGAGTTGCACAAGAATATATTCGAAATGTAATTTTTAATGAATATGTACATTGAATAGATATCATGAAAAGGGAATTCCACAGTATAAAGTAATGTTGGTAGAAAACTAACAACTTTTATCATTTTTCAGGTAATCTGTGTTATGATGTTATTATAACAACCTGCTTTTCTTAACAGAATTATAACAATTTGGTTATTTATTTGTAGTGTTCATCTGCGTATCCGATTGCTCAATAAGTTTATTAACCCATCTTGGAGGAAAGTAATCATGTCGAGAAAGTTTAGCAATTAGTCAACCCTATTCGTCAATGGTTGTTCAATAGACACTTTAAAATTGTTCATTTAACAGGAAAAAAAACTAGTTGGAAGTTATTGCCCGATTGAATTTTACACACAAAAATAACTAATCGGGAGTTAAGAACAATCTGATTAGTCAACTCATTTGGGTTGACTTGGTGGTGACATGGGAGTGTCCTCCTACTCAAGGTCTTAGGCTCGATTCTCGCTTGCGCCAATTTAAATGGACTAATTTAGCTTCTTAAATATATATATATTGCGCTTGTTGAAATTCTATCAGTCTTATCCAATATATCTATAAGTGGCTCATAATTTAGGGAAACATATTTGGATTTTAATCGATAAAAAGGAACATGTTCATCAACAAAAAAGAGAAAAAATGTGTGTCAGATAAGAAGTGTTGTGTATTACACATACAGAAAAAAGAAACTAAAGCATGTAAAAAAATACGTATCTAGATTCTTTTTATCCAATCTCATGTACAATTATTTTCTTGTGGTCAATTAGTATAGTGACTAAAAATTCATCTCATAATAGGTTGAAGAGGAATGATGCTATCAATGTGTGTTGCTAGCATTTCTATAGGTTGAAACAACAACAGCCTTGCTCAAGTCCCATGGCTCAACTCTAAACTTGGAGTGGGCAAGCCAGCAAATTGCAGGAACCAGCCCAGCCAAACAAGCCATAGCAGTCATGTGCAATCACTATAGAACTCACACTTGGGTCACAAGCTGATGCTAACCAACTCAGCTGCATACTGACAAGCTTGTCAGACATTTATATAGGCTTGATTGTATTATTTTCTAAACAATGTGGGACAAAAAATGCTTAGACAAAAACAAGACGAGTGAAGTAATTGATCCAAGATAGTATAGTCTTTCTGCTAGCTGACAATGTTCTACACTTTCTTTGTAATTAAAAACAAATGATGTTTCCAAACATCAATAAACCACTATCCACATTTTGAGTTTTTCTTTCTTTCTTTCTGTTCTTCTCTTATATTAAGCTGTACAACAACAAGTGCATAGTAGAATAGTATTAGGTTTCACATTGGAACTTCATTTCAATTTGAATCATGCTCCACAGCAAGACTCAACAATGCACTATCTGTCCTACTTTCATCATCAATAGTAGAATTCAGTTTCATAAGAGAAACCACAACATCTCTCATTTTTGGACGTTGTTTCGGATCTCGGTTTATGCAAGCCTTGGCAAGCTTTGCCATCTGCCAGTGGAAAAAAGGTCAAGCCAGTCAGATACAATTAGAAACAAAAAATGGCTATGATTTATAAATAAATACCTTGCTAATGGAATCAATTGAATAGTTATCTCCTAGCCTTGGATCCACCAGCTTTCTTAGACCTTCTATAGGATCTCCCGTTTGATCCATTACTTCATCAAACTGCCATACATATCAATTTAAAAAGAACACAATATATGAACATATATTAAGGTACTAATTAGTTTTTTTAGGGGTCATCAATAGAGAATAAAAAATAGTGGGAGATTAACAATCAATTACCAAAGCTACAAGGCTCTTGTACTCATCAATAGATTCATTGGTCTTAATCTCATGGCTCTCGAACTCGTTTTTATCGATCATGATCACAGCTGCTTTAGCAGAAATTAGCTCATAAAGAACAACTCCAAAAGCATACACATCCATCTTGCGAGAAATACGCCCGTATGCATTTCTGCACAAAAGTTAATGGTAGAATTAAACTAAGGAAGTGAACTAGTTTTTAATTTTCCCTTTGATGTTAATACTTACTAGAAATACAAAAAGTGTTTCAGAAATATAAATATGTAACAGTTTTTAAATGTTACAGACAATACTATAAATTGTTACTGAAATTTTTTAGTAACACAGACTATACCTAACAATTGCTCAAATGTTACTAATTTAATTAGTAACATTTTTCTTTATTTAGTAACAATTGAAAATTTTCAATTGTTACTAGATCTCAATTATGTTGTAGTGTGGTTAGATATGAATAATTGATTACTAGTAAGAATAAGGTGGATTTATCATGGTAATACTTTGAAAACTTCTTTAAACGCAAACGAGGAAAGACGCTATGTCCTTCGAAAGAAACTAAGGAATGGTTCTTTGATTTCAAAAGTGCAAGTTATATATCCTAAGACTAAGACCTAAGATTAAGATAGCTATCAACCACATAAATAGAAGAAGCAGAATTCATCATACTCGGGCGGCATGTAACCAAATGTGCCTGCCATGTGATTAGTGTTATCTGTTGAACTTGCAATATTAGTCAGCTTGGTTAATCCAAAATCTGCAATCTGTGATAACAGGAATAATATATGATCTACTACAATTATCTCAAGAAGGAAAATATTAAAAATTAATAAGCTTTAACAAAAGAGGCATAGTATTATACCTTCCCATTAAAGTTTTGATTTAATAAAATGTTATCTGATTTTATGTCGCGATGGATATATACAGGCACTGAATGATCGTGAATATACTCAAGGCCTCTTGCTACATCCAGAGCAATTTGCAACCTGGTAGACAATGTCATCGGTTCTTTCTCTGCAAACAGTATTCAAATTAATGAAACATCATTGAAAATAGATACTTTTAATGTGTTTATAATATCACCTGAATTATGTAGATGCTGGCTTAAGTTTCCATTTTCCATGTATTCATACACAAGAAATAGAAATCCCTCGACACAATATCCAATCAAGTATACCTATATGGACATAACAGAAGATAGATATAGGTTACAAAATTACTGTTACATTAGAGAATATAGTATAAACAACAAAGTTACTGAAAAAAATTAATAAAGCAACAATCATTTTTATAAAGAAAAAGCTAAAACAAAACATGTTTTAATTATGTTTGAAAATTTACCAGGTTTAAGTGACGAACACTTGTTAAGACTTTCAGTTCAGAAAGAAATTGTCTTGTTGCTTGCATCTTCATCTTCTTGATTGCAACTTTCTGTGTAATCAAAGACCGCTTACTTAACAAAATAACATATAAGTTGAAATAGGCACGCGGAATGGATTGTTACAAACAAGAAAAAGCTCTTCACTATACTATGCTTCTTAGAATAAGTTTATAACAAATTCGATGAATTCTGGTGCATAGCACCTTTCCTGTATTTGGTATGATTTTATATATACCATTCAAAAAGAAAGAAATTACAGTGGAATCAATAGTCTCTGATGGAATATGAACTCCGTGCCTTGAGGCACGCCATACTCTTACCACTGATTTCAAAGTAAAACTAACAATGCTATGATTACAAACCTGGCCTCTCAGCTCTCCATAGTAGACCTCACCAAAACCACCTTGACCAATTTTTTTAGCCAAACTGAAGTTATCTGTAGCATTGGCTAGTTCTTTGTGTGAAAACTCTGGTGATATGTCCACCAATATATATTTGGATCTAGTATCACTATAGCTATCTTTATCACCTGTGGGAGGTAAAAAAATAAGTTGAACGAATAATGAAACAGTTCATTCACCGTATTTAAGAGGCAAGGGTCATGCAAGGTATTTGAGTACGAAAGTTGTACATATACCATATTTACCTGATGGTGTCATATAATCTTCTGGTGACAATTTAGACTCTTCTTCTCCATTCTTCTTTCGAAAGTATCTAACATATATACAAATTGCTAATAGCAGAACCATGCATACTCCTCGAATACATATTCCAGCAATAACTAAACTTCTAGCTAAGCGACCTGCTTTTATAGATAGAAATAAAGCTCAGAGAGGCACTTATTGCTTTCTTTGAATTCTCATATGATTGTGAACATGCAAAAATAAATAGTTATCAATATAGCCTATTCTCTGATAAGTTTGAAGGTAACCTGCTTTTCTGCAAGAAGGGAAACGAAATGGAAAAAAATATGGAATCAAACATAAATGAATTTTCATTGTTGTGAGTAATAAGTATGAAAGGTAAGGGTAACACAATAAAACTTACCTAGAGGGGAAGGGAACATAAACTCCATTTTCATCTGCAAAATTTAAAGAATAAAAAATAAAACAAAAGAATGAGTAGTCATACATAAAATACAAACATATCAATCAATAAACAAACAAATATCACGTAATTAATGCATTTTTCAATAACATAGAGGAACAAACAATTAAAAAGTTTGATGTAATATTATCATTTATTGATTACTCATCCATGATAAACTAAAATGTGAGGTTCACTAAATTCTACCTGTAGCATAAATTGGATAATATGGTCAAGCAATAAATATATTTTTGACAAATTTCAAGTTTGCCTTCTATTTAAATTTTATATGTTTACACTGTATATACATTAAAAAAAATAGTGTAGTTTTTTTCTATAAAAAAATACTGTAGTTTTCTTCATAACAGTAAAATAAAAAATGTAACCTTTCCCTGGAATATAAACAAGACCACTTCCTTGGCTGAAATTCACACCAGGGTTGTACCTCTGCAGCAACTCGGCATCCAGCTTGGTATCCTTTGCAATGGACTCCAAACTGTCCAAATGTCTAAGAGGATATGAAATGAACAAACCATAATCCTTGGAAACCTCTCTGTTCCCACAGGAACAATTAACAGTGACATTAATCATTACAGAATCAGGAAAATGGGTTCGAGGATAAACGTTGACTCTTTCGATCCATTCCTCGGTGATCAAATTGCCAAAAGTCGTCTTAGCAATCGAAGCATAGGAATCTCCGTGGTGAAGCTTGTAGAGAAAAGTGTGACCAAGAAACTCATTATTAATGCAATCACAAGGGAATGGAACATTCACTCTTGCAAAGACTTGGACACTATATCGGCTTGGTATTGTGTCAGTGTTGTAGATATAAATATCTTGAGCTTTTGAAACAACCTTGGATTGCATGACCTTTGAAATATTGTCCAAGTTTGTACCTGGCCCTCAAATAAGAAGCTAAAGCTAAGTCACAAGTTTTGCTACATTTTGATTCTGAAGTGATGGATTGCGAGACAAGTAACAAGAATAAAAGTGATAATCTGAATTTGATGATTGGTTTCATTGTGTAACACACAGAATAAGAATTTGGATGTGTCGAATAAATATGCAAAAGGGTGTTAGGAAAAATAATATACATTAACTACTTTGAATTAATATAAAAATGGAAATATGAATTTGAGAAAGTCGTATATACTCCCACCACTATGTTGAATAATACGTGGACAGGGACTCACAACTTCCACATTGACTTTGACCTTGGAAACACTATCTTAACAATAACATGGACACTCACAACTTCCACTTTGACTTTCATATTCGAAAAACTATCTTAAGCTTTGAATGCAAATACAACGTCAACTATATATTCACTATGTCTTTCATTCATGTGTAATTAACCACTGATATATAATGTAACGAGTAGCCGCAATAGTCCTTCAATATATCAAAATTCTAAAATAGTCTTTGATTATGTACTCCGTTAGTCAAAATAGTCTTTGACGTTAAAATAGTCTCTCAATGCTAACAATAACTACTTTCTTATATGGATTGATGTGACAGTAAGTAAGTACTTATAAGAGCTAACATGACAGTAAGTAAGCACATTGAGGATTGATATGATAATATTAACAAAACATTTTAATGTCAGAAATTATTTTGACTAAGTTATTGCACAATCAGTGACTATTTTAAAATTTTGATACATTGAAAAAACTATTGTGCTCAGTTGTTACTCATCGAGAGATGAACTCTTTGCCCTTACATTTATAGTAGTAAAGAGATGAACTTTCTGTCTCTTTTTATAAAAGCATTTTGAGAAATAATTTATAGGTCATTTGAAGATTATAGATTTTTTTTCTTTTTCCTTTCCAATAAATTTTTAATAATACCACAAAATATCTTTAAATATGATAATTTAATGTTAACTATATACTTATATATAAGATATATTAATAATTAAGTATCTATACATAAATAGATAGATTAAAAAAAACTGCATACATTTCGTATAATATATGTGAATGCTACTGATAAAAGGAGACAAAGGGAGGATTGGAGAGAAAGAAAATGAGAAAGTGTACTACTAAAAATATTTATGTATTGAAAATGTATTTATTAATCAGTTAATTTGAATTTGTGTAAAAAAAATTAAAATACATATAATATAGAATAAACCTGTACTAAAAAAGAAAAAAGAAATCATCAATTAGTTAGTCTTTAAACTATCACATTCTCTTCAAATTTGACGAATTTTATATATGTTACGCAATAATATTTATTATATTTATATAGTTTAAATTTCGTCTTTTTCTTTTTATGTCCGGGGTTCGAACCTTGAACTCTGCATATATCATGCAATGTCTCTACCAACTGAGCTAATGTTACAGGACAGTTTAAATATCGTCTAAGTTGATGTGAGGGTGTTAGTTTAGAATCTAAATTGATGATTTTCTATCTATCTTTCCTTCAATGTGTATGTATATTAGTAAGATCTTTATTACTACTACCTACTGAGGTTTTAAGAGAGGTTGGTATAAAATGTTCTTGGTCTTCAGTATTAGCAGATGTTTGTAGGTAATGTAGCAGTGTTATCCCAAATTTGTTTTGTAACAAAACAATTAAAAAGTGGGGGTCACGTTGGAACCTCATCTGCAGCCCCCTTAGAGTCTCAAACTGAGGTTTTAGCACAGCAGCACCCAGCAGGTCATGATATTGCGGCACACGCTGATTCTCAAAAAAAAACTATTCCGGCTCAGCAACACCGAATTGTTCGCAATATTGAGCTACATGTAGAATCACAAACTGAAGCAATTCCTGCACAATAGTCACCAACTATACACGAAATGGAGATCCAGGTTCTAGTGCAAACACCGGCTGTTAATGTGGACATTACGCACAGGCAGGAAAATCAGCAGCATTTGGCTCAAAAAAAATCTAATACTTCTTTCCATTTTGCCTTACAAGATGTCACGGATGAGATTATTAGAGCACAAAGTGATCTAGATGTTTTGGATAATGATCAAAGTCAGCCTGTTTTGGAACATTCATCGCCCTCCGTTCCAGAAACACAGGTGGTTGTGGGAAACAGTAGTGAATTTTGCCCCATTCTCCAAAAAGATTTGAATTTGGTGCGTCATATATTGGTCCAACAAACTGATGATGATAATGCGCCTTTCATCGCATATTTGACAAAGAAACAAAGGAAGAAGCTTAACAGGTCCGCTTATAAAATCCGTCTAAGGGTGATCCTTCAAGTACTCCCCAATGAAGATTTTTTACTGGAACATTCGAGGAATTGGCAACTCCGAATCCCGTCTTGCCCTAAAAGATTTTTTCTTTGATCATTGGCCTTTGTTGATGTTTGTGGCTGAACCAATGGTTCCTTTCTTGAATATTATCGTTAAGATTTTCTTCATTTCACATACATAAAAAGAAATAAACTCAATATATATAAAAATGCATCAGGTAAATAGATAAAAAAATAATACAAAATTATAAATTTTTGCAAATACCCTAATACCCCGCTTGTAAAAATTCAGTATTTGTTATTTTATCCTTTGAATTTTAAGAGAAGGGCAAAATAGTAATCACGTATAAGACTTTTCGGATCACATCATATTATTCCAATGGACTATGGGAAATAAAATATGCCGCTTAAATCTTTTACGACACTTTACTGGATATTTTAGTTTGAAGCAAAAAGTAGAAAAGGGCAAAATTGTCATTTTGCACTAAGAAGTTATATAAGACAAAAACCATAAAATTTTCTCACACTTTCTACATTCTTCTTTCCCTAAAAATATCAGATTTTTCTACTCCCACCTTCTAGCTCTCTCACGGCTCTCTCATCCCTTCCTCCATTCTTCAATGCAAATCCATTACAAAACAACATCCAAGCTTAAATGGGATAGAGGCAAAGAGAAGTGTCAAGATTGAGGAAAGGGCTGAAAGTTGAAATTAAGTGCAAGTACAAGTGATTAATGGCTTAAATTGTGATCAAGTTTTTTTCCAAAAGCTTCCATAACTGATTTTTGGGATAAACATGTTAGAATTCTTGTATGAACGGTTAGGAGCTGAGTATACATGTTTAGTTTTATTCTGGAAAATTTGAACATAAATTGAATGGTTTAAATGGCATAAGTTGTCAGTTAAGCTGTTTTGAGAAAAATGCCTTAAATGATTAAGTTGTGGATTCAAACTGCTGTATAAGTGATTCATAGGGCTGATTATTCATGTTGGAATATTGTGCTAAATTTTGAATTGAAATTGATATGCTAAAAGTCATAAGTTGCTAGTTAAGCTGCTTGGATAATGGTTTAAATTGGAATTATAGTTGTTTCAAGTATTGTTTTGTGATTTCCAGATTAGGAGAGATATGTTAAACGGGTATATGAGTAATGGTAAAATTATAAGCTGTTCTAGTAATGACAAAAGTGCTTAAATTGTAGTTAAGCTGTTTTGAAAGTGCTTAAATGGCCAAACAATGAACTTCTGGTGCAAGGACTGAAATTAGAATTTTTGTATATGCTGGTTCATTAAGTAAGAGTATGTCACAAGTGGGTTGAGTTGTTTCAGAAAGGGCAAGACCTATAAGCTTAGGCATGAGCTATTTCTGAAAAGTGATTAGGGAGTTTTGAAGATAAAAGAAGCTGCAAATTGTGGATAAGCTGCTTGCAATTTCCAGGAATGATTCACGGTGAGTTCCTTTAGCTTAGAACCCATCTTTGGGGATCAATTATGATTATGTTAGATTATTGAGATAACATGGATAATTAGACCATTTTTATGATTACTTGCCGATTGTGCAGGCATGACTATCATGCCATATGAATGGTACATTTGAAACAGAATAAGTATGAGATAGTAGAATGATTATTTCTAAATTAGGTATCCTTATTTGTTTATTCTAAAATCTCATTTATGTTAATAAGTATGTTTATGGTAGTATAAATGTTGGAGGGAAATTCTATCAACGCAATTGACGTATATGATTATAGTAATGATTTGAAAAAAAAATTGACATGAGTAGAAAAATTGAAATGAGTAACATGCTCATAGAAAGAAAAAGAAAAAAAAATTTGAGAAAATCTTTGTTTGCTACAACAAAGAGATAATGTAACCTATGAGGTACGACTCATAGTAACGAATTCGAAACTCCGTTTGCTACAACGAAGAGATAATGTAGCCTATGAGGTACGACTCATAGTAACGAATTCGAAACTCCGTTTGCTACAACGAAGAGATAATGTAGCCTATGAGGTACGGCTCATAGTAACGAATGCAAAAACTCTGTTTGCTACAACGAAGAGATAATATAACCTTTGAGGTAACCGTTCGCCACAACGAAGAGATAATATAATATATACACACATAATGAAATGTATAACTAATGATATGAAATTTTAAGTCAAGAATTATTCGGTTAGTATTTGAAAAACTTATATTCTTCAATTATGGAACCAAGGAACAATTCTAAGAACCCTCCAACATGAATACTAATATAGCATACACATATTAACATGAAAATTATGTTTAGAATGAATTAGTTACAAAGCAATATTTTATGGGCATTTTGCCAATCATTGAAAATGATGAAATTTAGTTACGGGACTCCGGCTTAGTTAGCCGAAACTAGTTGTTATCAGAAAAGAATCAGAGATATACTCAGATAAGTATGCTAAAGTATAAGCTATACCATAATACGGTATATTGGATATATGTTTATGATTATTATTATGATTATAGCAATTATGTTTATGATTAAAGTTATGAGTATGACTATATTTATTTTATAATCAAGGTAGTATTTTAGACAGCGATTCTAGTTATCCCCTAATCGCTCAGTTATGCATAATAAAATTGTATAAACCCGAAATAGGTTGAGTTTAGAACAGATGGCGATCCTAGGTTTCCTGAGATTGCCTACAACCTAGGATAGGTGGAACTCACTGAGATATCCTGTCTCACCCCAATCCCTTTTATTTATTTCAGATACTCAGGTCACCAGACAACATAATGGCGCGTGATGAAGAAGCAGAAGTCGTTAGACCATATAATATTTTCAGAGGTATAAGACGAGAATTTCTATATCTTATTCAGAAGAAATTTTTATTATTGTAATTTTAATGTATCCAATGTCAAGTTTAACACACATGCTAGATATCCTATGAAATTTCTAGTAGGGGTGTTTCAATATCCAACAAAATACATTGAAATCAAAGTGTTAAAACCATTTAAACAATTCAAAATTGTTAAACGATAATCACACACCAACAACTAAAAACAGAAACACTAGAAAGCTTCAAACTTGGTTACATTCAAACCACCACCTGAGAGGCCATAAAAGAAGACAACCGCTAAGAAGTATGGATACGAACACCGACACCAGATACAACACGCATACGGACACGCCAATAACGTTAATAATTTGAGAAAATCACATATTTAGAGTAATTATATTTGTGGATGTGGATGCAACACGTGTTCAGACACATCTAATATGAGGAGTGTATATGCGAGGAGTAATATTATAATTTATATATGGTCGAAAGAGACATAATTACACCTACAAATGATGATGTTCAACAATTGAATGACACAATTATCAATTAGTTTTCAAGAGAATAACATAATTTGTTGTCATTTAACGAGGCTAAATGGGATACTCATAACTTATATCAACAGGAATTCCTAAACTCAACTGCTCAAGGAAGTATCCCACCACATACTTTAAAAGTAAAAAAAGGTGCACCTTTTATGTTGTTGCGAAACATAGACCTTGGATATGGCATGTGTAATGGAACACGATTGTTATGTTGTGGTTTATTTAAGAATATGTTGGAAGTGGAAATCCTAACATGAAGCAATGCTGGAAAAAGAGCATTTTTGCCCAGAATTAAATTAAAAACAAATGCGAGTTTATGACTTCTCTTCAGCCATGGTAAATTATATGTACCTTCATCAAGAGAAATTTCTCAAAATTCAACAAAAGTTCTCATTAAAGAAGGGAAAATAGAAGGAGAAGATGAAGACTTTATGAAAAATGTAGTTTTTGAAATATTCTTTTATCGCAATCATAACAATGTTTCTTTTACATAACATGTCATTTATACATTTATTTATGATGTTTCTTTTACACAACACACACGTTTATGTTATGATGTTACTAATTACTATTAGAATAAACAATAAACGATCATTACTTTACCTTAATTTTATATGCAGACAAACTAAAATATGTTGAGTTCAAAAATAATTTTGTTATATGCCTTGACAATATTTTGTTTATAAATCAATATATCAATAATCAATAATTTCATAATATTTAAAAATTTAAAATTTTTAATCCAAATTATACAAACAAATATAATAAATTAATCACATACGTTAGCGCAGTAAAAAGAGTGGATAGACAGACACGATAGTGCCTGTCTTTCCACTAGTTATTATAAGGAAAATGCTAAAAGATACTTTAAAGATATATGTTAAGGAATTTAAAGTAAAAATCCTGTCTTAAAAATTGTATCAATTTAATTCTCAAAAGTTTAAAATTAATATTTTTTATCAAATATTTACCATTTATAAAAAATTTAACATATATCCTTAGACCACATGTTAACAAATGTTAACAACATGACCTTAATAATAATAATGACCAGTTTTTTACATATACACTTCCTAAATATTTTTTACTTTCCTCTCTCTCATCTCCTTCTCAAACCCTAGCCATCACCCCATTCTTCTTCTTCTTGTCAGAGGGGTGATTTAGGGTCAATTTTGACCCAAAAATCACCCCTCCGAGTTGTTTTTTTCTTATATCCTAATTGAATAAGTGATTTTACATATTTTCTGTTTTCTTTCGTTTGTTTTTGTGATTTCGTCGTCTCTGAACGACTCTGTTTGTTTTGATTTCCCGTCTTTGTGCGGTGTGTTTTTTATTTCCCGTCTTAGTGCAGTGTTGATTTGATTCAGGTTGAAAGATTAGCTTTGAGCAAGTGCAGATCCGATCAATGACAATGACTTTGGCGTCGTCAACGTTGCAGATCCGGAAACATGAATATTCCGAAGACTTTAATATAGTCATATTAGTCATATTTGTAGGCATAGGTACTTTCCCGTTTTCTGCTATTAACGTGGATTTTGTGAGTTTGTTCACAGATTCATCCTTTTTGTTTTTTAGCGAATTTGGATTTGTATTGTATCGATGTACTCCATCAATTTGAATGAATGAATATTGTTTATTTTTGTCTCAAAAAAAATAATGACCAGTTTTTTTGTCAAAAAAAATAAAAATAATAATGACCAGTTTTTATTTGTAATATATTCCATTTTAACTTCTTAAAAAAAATAACGACGGCTTGCATATGCTCTTACATCACAACCATGTATGTACTCTTTTATGACAACTTTTGCTTCTTATGACAACCTTAAAACTGAATTATGTAGCACACTTATATATTACTATAGACTTGTGAGCCAAACAAACATTTATTGTAGTCCATTCAAATGGCAAAAACAACCCACATAGTTGTGATTTCAAGTCCTGGTTTCAGCCACTTAGTCCCAATAGTAGAATTCAGTAAACGTTTAGTCTCAAACCATCCAAATTTTCATGTCACTTGCATAATTCCCTCACTTGGTTCACCACCAGTTTCATCAAAATCATATCTTGAAACAATTCGACCAAACATAAACTCCATTTTTGTTCCACCAATCAACAAACAAGATTTACCTCAAGGAGTATATCCAACAATCCTGATTCAACAAACTGTTACACTCTCTCTACCATCAATTCATCAAGCTTTGAAATCTTTGAGTTCAAAAGCACCTTTAGTTGCTATAATTGCTGATATTTTTGCTCTAGAAGCACTAGATTTTGCAAAAGAGTTCAACTCTTTGTTTTATCTTTACTTCCCTTCCTCGGCTTTTGTACTTTCACTTGTTTTACATCTGCCCAAACTTGATGAAGAGGTTTCATGTGAATACAAATATTTAAAAGAACCTATAAAGTTACAAGGATGTTTACCAATCAATGATATTGATCTTCCTACACCAACAAAAGATAGATCAAATGTAGCTTACAAAATGCTTCTTCAACGTGCAAAAAATATGCATTTGGTTGACGGAATCTTGTTTAATAGCTTCTTAGAATTAGAAATAAGTGCTATAAGAGCTTTGGAACAAAAGGGTCATGGAAAAATCGGTTTTTTTCCTGTGGGGCCCATTACACAAACAAGTAACAATGATGTTGTTGGTGGTGAACATGAATGTTTGAAATGGTTGAAAAACCAACCACAAAATTCTGTTTTGTATGTTTCTTTTGGAAGTGGTGGAACACTATCTCAAAGACAAATCAATGAGCTAGCTTTTGGTTTGGAATTAAGTGGTCAAAGATTCATTTGGGTTGTGAGAGCACCAAGTGATTCAGGTAGTGCCGCTTATCTTGAAGCTACAAATGAAGATCCATTGAAATTTTTACCAAAAGGTTTTTTAGAAAGAACAAAAGAAAAAGGTTTAATTTTGCCATCATGGGCACCTCAAGTTGAAATACTTAAGCAAAATTCAGTTGGTGGATTTTTAAGTCATTGTGGATGGAATTCAGTTTTGGAGAGTATGCAAGAGGGGGTGCCAATAGTAGCTTGGCCTTTATTTGCAGAACAAGCAATGAATGC
>Ga0228711_1007134_pt1 | contig 16324 bp, 8 predicted proteins | sample MedpolnodulmetaG_2_FD_177996 | JGI IMG/M metagenome (GOLD analysis project Ga0228711, IMG submission 177996) | Root nodule microbial communities from Medicago polymorpha collected in Santa Monica, California, United States - brown nodules | ecosystem: Host-associated > Plants > Roots > Nodule...
CCCCCTTTTTTTTTTTTTTTTTTTTTGTGCATTCATCAAGTCACTATGTCAATTGTGAGGAAGAGTAGAACTATAAACTTCTATTTCTGAAAGTTCGTTAAAGTTTTAAACGATTTTCAAATATCGGACGATTAACACCTATAATAGCGATCCACAATATAATATCGGACGATTAACCCTATTTTGTGGTACATATCCATTAAATTCATAATTTATTAGAAGCAACTAAGATGTAACACTGTTTTATGGTACATCTCCATTAAATCCATAATTTATTAGAAGTAACTAATATGTCCTGATTAATTAATTTTTGAGAGATTAAATGTTAACTATTTTAACTTCAAAAGCATCATAGGCCACATTTTTTCTTCAGTGACTACAACTAAGATGCACTCTAATTTTTAGTAGTTACATTTAAGTGTTGAGTGTTTGATTTTTGTGTTGTGTGATAAAATTTTCAGGTACTTCAATGTCTTGTCCACACATAAGTGGGTTAGCTGCACTATTGAAAGCAGCTCATCCAACTTGGAGTCCAAGTGCAATTAAATCAGCACTTATGACAACAGCTTATAATCACGACAATTCCAAGTCTCCACTTCGTGATGCTGCTGATGGATCCTTTTCAACTCCACTTGCTCACGGTGCTGGCCATGTCAATCCACAAAAAGCACTCTCTCCTGGCCTTGTTTATGATGCCTCAACAAAAGATTACATTACCTTCTTGTGCTCCTTAAACTACGACTCGGAGCAAATCCAACTCATTGTTAAGCGTCCCGGTGTTAATTGTACCAAGAAATTCGCTAATCCTGGTCAGTTGAACTACCCGTCTTTCTCAGTTGTGTTTTCGAGCAAGAGGGTTGTGAGATACACACGGATTGTGACGAATGTTGGTGAGGCGGGTTCTGTCTATAATGTGGTGGTCGATGTGCCGTCTAGCGTGGGGATAACGGTGAAGCCTTCTAGGCTTGTGTTTGCGAAAGTAGGGGAAAGGAAAAGGTACACTGTGACCTTTGTGTCTAAAAAGGGTGCTGATGCTTCTAAGGTTAGGAATGGATTTGGTAGCATTCTGTGGAGCAATGCACAGCACCAAGTTAGAAGTCCAATTGCTTTTGCTTGGACAGAGCTGTTAGTATGAGTTGTTGGTGGGTTTGCACTTTTATGTACTATTTTCAAGCCTACCGAGTCTTTTTCTTTTGTCCAAAATGAAAAATCAAAAGAAAGGAGGTGCTTGAGGCTTTGATGCCATCAACAATATAACATTATTTAGTTGGAAGTTTAGGAGGTTGTGCTTTCTTTGTTGTGTGTTTTTAAATGTGGGGAATGTTTGTAAACAAATTGAGATTGAAAAAGGGTGTGAGAGATGTTCTTTTAATTTGTTTTAGTTTTTGTTTGTACGGTGTAAAACAAAGACGTTATTAACAGTCTGGTGACACCAGAGATTCCATAAATTCAGCATTTAGACCAAAGTGTAAAATCAGTAGACCCAATTCTGCAGTTTAATCTTACTATGAACTAGAATGACTTCAGCATTTCAATCGTCCTTTAAGTTTTAATTAGCCCTAAGTTTGTGTTTGAAATATCATGATATTAACACATTCATAATTTTTGTTTCATAAACATGTTATTAGATGAAATGTGTAACGGAACTCAAACGTGGATTTTGATGAAACATAATCTCGTTGGCTCTTGCTATAAAACTCCATACTTAGTTTGAGATAAAAATATTAAATCAACACACTAAAAAATAGTAATTCATTTTTTTTAGAGAGAGAAAAATAGTAATTCATGAAACTAAATAAGAAAGGTGGACTGCGTATGATCAAATGAGAGTTTTTTATGACTTTAACTTTGTAACAAGTGAATGACGATTCTTAGTTTCGATTATAGTGGTTTAAGTGTGTTGGAAAATAGGTGAAAAATTGAGTAATTGACTAAACACAAATTCCTACAATGGGTAGAACTAATGTAGTGTGAATTGAAAAAAAGTAGAAGTCCCACATCGGATAGATCACACATTAGTAGTGTTTATATAGTGGGGGTGTACCTCTAATAGGGGTACATAATTATGTTAACGAAGTAAGCACTAGAGAAAAAAATATATATTGATATATATTTTATTATTTGGAAATGATAAATTAAATCATTAATTTAATCAATATTAGAAAGTGTTTTCTTAGTCCCTAAGTTTTGCTAAAATATTTTGGAACACAATCTAAAATACTTTGATAGGCAATCTAATATATTTTAGTGCATGATCTGAAATATATTTTGATAGTCAATAATATATTTCTATACTCAATAGTATATTTATGTACTGAATAATATATCTTTGTACTCAATATGATATATTTTGATACTCAATTTAAGATATTTTTGTATTAGATATGTGAATTACTTGCTCCCAAAATTTCTCACTTATTAGTTGTGAACTTTCTCTATAAATAGAGAGCTCACAAAGTGCATTCAACACACTGAAATTCACAGTTGATGATTTATGTGCTTTTCTTCTCTTTCCCTCCTTCGATTTGTGTCAACAAGTCCTTCTCCTTTTTCTACTCCTTATGTCTCTTCAAAATTAAGAGTGTTCTTAAGACCATAGTCCCTATTCGATTTATTGTCCTTTCGGAAATAAGAATGGTCTTAAGAGCATAATCCCTTCAATTGTTTATGTCTATTTAGAATAAATAATATTTTAAGATCATAGTCCTTTTCGGTAAACATATATATATATATATATTCTTCTTCTATTCATGGAGAAGTTAGATGTTAGAATGATCGTAGCACCATATTTGAGTGATTGATGTACCATATTGATATTTGGAGAAGTTAAAATTAGAATGATGGAAACACCATATTTGAGTGGTCTCAACACCATAATAGAGTGGCAACAATACCATATTGGTTTCAGTATTAAAGAGTGGTCATAATACCATATTTGAGGGTGTTATTTCTCGAACGATTATTTACGGTGCAGTACTTAATCGAACAGGTGAACTGGGCTGTTTTATCCTGGAGGCACACGATTGTTAGTCTACCTTGCACAAACTCGGGTAGTGCCGTGAAACGTCTTAGAGAAAGCGACCTGGTCGTGACTCAACCCGGTAGGACGTCAAGAAGACTCAACCCGGTAATATCTTCAGCGGTGTTTATGAACCCGAAAAACAACAATTTTAAGACGTTTCAACTACTATGTCTACCGAAGTAATTACTTATTGAGGTTTCATTGTCCCTAAATACAACAAGGATAATTCAAGCTATAGAAATACATCTCTGAACTAAACACAATGAAGTGCTTGTTGTTATAATAACAACACTAAGAAATTCACATATGTGACTTTGAGTCTGTTTTGAAATTTATACCGCACTGTGAATAACTAACTCTAACTGTCAACAGAATAGGAACCCCAAAAAGGTCCTATATCGGAAATCAGTAGCCACCATCAAGAAATGACACTAGTTCACAATTTATTTTTAATACAATTGTGAGAAGCCATGTCATATGTCCCACAATTGTATGAACATATCAAGTGCTGCTTTAAAGCCTAACGTGACTAAAGATAAATTCACTGATATGTTAAATCATTCTAGTTGGTGAATAAGTGAGTGGGGGATAAACACTAGCGCCTCGCACTGTGTTTTCTTTGATTATGCTATGTTCAAAAACATATGCTACTGCTTATAATAAGAAAGTGTTGTTAGAATCTTCTTACACCACTAAAGTAGTTGGCATTGAAGATATGAAGTAGCAATTCACGTCCGAAAAGAGAAATTATTCTCTAGGACGTGATGCATGCTCCATACATAAGAAATAATTTTGTTAAAGGATTATTTATTGAATAAGTTTTACTGAATAATATTGAGTTGACTCATACTTAAAGAGAGACTTGTTTACCATGCATTCTTGTGCGAAGAGACTATGCCTTTGATGGTATGTTCAAAATTAAATTCTCTTTCTTCTTTATTAGTTGTGTGATTTCAATATTTGACATATCAAAATTTATCAAGTGAACAAGCGTTTAATTTTAAACTTGAGTAACTTGAACTTAATTCCAAAGTTATATGATTAGACAATTTTATTTTTTGCAGTCAAGTTAAATGAACCAAAAGTTCATATAAATTAGTGTTTAGAGAATTTTAATCTCTAAACTTAAAAAATTATGATATGTGCAAACTTGATGGCACATAACCTAGAAATGATAAAATGATATTTTATCATATTTATTGATGACTGCGAATTTTGAAAAATAAAATTGATATGCTTGATATGTTCAATTTCTATAACGAAAATTGAAATCTATGTTGGATAGAGTAACTAAGTCTATGAACAAAAATTCTAATTAAGAAATTTTTGAAGAAAAGACAATTTAACTTGTCTTATTTTTGAACTTGAGATTGTTTGGCCTATGATTGGATTATGGACCATAAGAGAGTTAAACTTACTAGTAGAGCCTATGAATATGTATTCATTGAGTATGTTATAAATAGCGAAGCATATAGGTTTTATGACCTAAATGCTAAAGTGATCATAGAATTAAAAGATGCCGATTTCTATGTAAATATTTACCCCTTAAATAAGGAACAGTGGGGGCACTAGTGGGGGCGCTAGTGGGAGCACGACATGAGTGGGGGCAAATTGAATTCCCCTTGAATATTAAGAACTAGTGGGGTCACTATATCTGATCACATTCCACTAATCAGAAATAGTTATGAAAACATCGCACGAGATGTTATAGAACCTCGAGGATGTAAGAAAGAAAGAATTGCTAAAGAGTATGGACCTTATGGTTTATACATTGGAAGAAGATCCATTAAGCCTTAAAGAAGTTATATCCCCATTGGATGCTGAATTATGGCAAGAAGCAATAAATAATGAAATGGATTCTCTAGAGTCTAACAAAACATGACACTTGGGTGACTTGCCTCATAGTTGCAAACTAATCGGTTGAAGTTGGATTTTGGGGAAAAAAACTAAAACCTGATGGTACGGTTGATAAATACAAGGCTCTCCTTGTAGTCAAAGGTTTTAGACAAAGAGAAAAATATAGACTTCATTGACACTCATTCACCAGTCACTAGACTCATATCCATAAGAGTACTAGTCCCTTTAGCCGCTGTTCATAACTCGATAGTACTCCAAATGGATGTGAAATTTGCCTTTTGTAAGGTGAACTAGAAGAAGAAATCTATATGGAACAACCTAAAGGTTTTGTGATTCATGGACAAGAAAACAAGGTCTGTAAGTTAGATAATTCTTTGTGAGGTCTAAAATAAACTCCTAAGGAATGACATAAAAAATTTGACATTCTAATGTTATCGAATGAGTATAATGTGAATGAAAGTGACAAATGTATTTACAACAAATATGGAAATAATATTTGCATGATCACATGTCTATATGAAGACGACTTGCTCATATTTGGTTTAGAGATTCATGTTATGAATTATGTGAAATCATTGTTTATCAACAACATTGATAAAAAAACCTAGACGAAGTTGAAGTAATTCTTGGTTTCAAGATTACTAGATCAGAAAAGAAAACATTTTCGATGAATCTCAAAAGGTTGAGAATATCTTAAGGAAATGTAATTATTTGACTGTAAACTTGCTAGCACACATTATGATCCAAGTGTAAAACTTTTCAAGAACACTTGAGATGATGTTAGACAAACAGAATATGCAAGCATCATTGGCAGTCTTTAGGTATGCCATTGAATGTATTAGACTTAACGTTGGCCACGTTGTGAGACTTTTGCTCAAGTTTACTATTAAACGGATGAGAAGCATTGTCATGCTATTGAAAGAGTCATGAGGTGCCTTAAGAAGATTATGATTCTAGGATTACATTATGAGAAGTATCCTATTATACTTGAATGGTACATGATACTTATTAGAAGTATCATATTGTACTTTAATGGTACAAGATACAAATGAGAAGTATCCTATTGTACTTGATTGGTACAAGATACAAAATAGAACATCCTTCAGATGAGTTGTAAGCGACAGTGGCTGCACATTGAGCATCACTGGATGAGTTGTTTGTTGAAACAAATGATATTGACTCAATCCATTATGGAATGAATCTGAGATGAAAACACTAGAGAAAACTAGTGAAGGAGCAAGTTGATAAGATGCATGCTAGTTGAGAACCCTTAGTGGGTGAAACTGTTTCCAGAAGTGTTAATTCATTGCTGCAACTATTATAAAAGTTGAGAATCGTTACTACAATGGCATGAGACGATTATTAAGGCACGAACACATAAAGTATAGAGAGCTAGCTACTCTCAAAAGGAATGGTTAAAGTAGATCAAGTACGTACTGATAAAGAATTAGTCAATCCTTTGACGAAAGGAATTACTAGAAAGAAAGTCCTAAACACATCCAATATGATGGGACTAATGCTTATAGATCACTGAGTGTTGGGAAACCGACCTACACGATTGGAGATCCCAAGACTTAGGTTCAATGGATAATAACAAGTCATGAAGTGATAGAACATGCTATGATAAAGAAAGCATGATCCTGCAGCGAAAGAAGGATGAGGTAATAGAAACTCTTAATGATATCTATACTCTATGTTGAGTGGAGTACCTAGTTACAGGAGTACCCTTGATATACTCACCTATACGAATGTGGAACTGAGGCCGGTCCAATGGAATTTCTTGGCAGATTTCTTAGAGCGTTCGTTAAAATTAGGATACACGTACAGGGACATAAACGCACGGGCTTTTAGAATACACCTCAAGAAAAAGATTTGTGTGCGGGTTCTATGTCTGAGATAGAGTTCAATGCCGTAGGCAACTCTTGATTAAGTCAGAATATTATCCGCAATGCAAAGGTTCAATTTGTTTACAACACCTTTGTTTATTAGCAACCTTGTGGAAACGTCTTTGACGTTATTACTGAAATCATTTTTTAAATTCAAGTGGAAGATTGTTGGAAAATATGTGGAAAATTGAGTAATTGACTAAACACAAATTCTCACAATGGGTAGAACTAATGTAGTGTGAATTGAAAAAAAGTGGAAGTCCCACATTGAATAGATCACACATTAGTAGTGTTTATATGGTGGGGGTGTACCTCTAATAGGGGTACATAGTTATGTGAACGAAGTAAGCATTAGAGAAAATATATATATTGATATATATTTTATTATTTGGAAATGATAAATCAAATCATTAATTTAATCATTATTAGAAAGTGTTTTCTTAGTCCCCAAGTTTTGCTAAAATATTTTGGAACACAATCTAGAATATTTTGGAACACAATCTGAAATACTTAGGTAGGCAATCTAATATATTTTAGTGCATGATCTGAAATATATTTTGATAGTCAATAATGTATTTCTGTATTCAATACTATATTTATGTACTGAATAATATATTTTTGTACTCAATATGATATATTTTGATACTCAATTTAAGATATTTTTGTACTAAATCTAATATGTGAATTACTTGCTCCCAAAGTTTCTTGCTTATTAGTTGTGAACTTTCTCTATAAATAGAGAGCTCACATAGTGCATTCAACACACCGAAAATCACAGTTGATGATTCCTGTGCTTTTCTTCTCTTCTCCCTCCTTCGACTTGTGTCAACAAGTCATTTTCCTTTTTCTACTCCTTCTGTCCCTTCGGAATTAAGAGTGTTATTAATACCATAGTCCCTATTCGGTTTATTGTCCTTTCGGAAATAAGAATGGTCTTAAGAGCATAAGCCCTTCAATTGTTTATGTCTATTTAGAATAAATAATATTTTAAGATCATAGTCCTTTTCGGTACAATAAGAATGATCTTAAACATATATATATATATATATATATATATATATATATATATATATATATATATATATTCTTCTTCTATTCATGGAGAAGTTAGATGTTAGAATGGTCGTAGCACCATATTTGAGTGATTGAAGTACCATATTGATATTTCGAGAAGTTAAAATTAGAATGGTGGTAACACCATATTTGAGTGGTCTCAACACCATAATAGAGTAGTAACAATACCATTTTGGTTTCAGTAATAAGAGTGTTCATAGTACCATATTTGAGGGTGTTATTTCTCGAACGATTATTTACGGTGCAGTACTTAATCGATCAGGTGAACTGGGCTGTTTTATTCTGGAGGCGCACAGTACCTTGCACAAACTCGGGCAGTGCCCTAAAACGTCTTAAAGAAAGCGACCTGGTCGTGACTCAACCCGGTAGGACGTCATGAAGACGCAACCCGATAATATCTTCAGTGGTGATTTCGGTTTTATTAAAAGGTACGTTTCTGAATCCGAAAAACAACAAATTAAACCACTTCTAGTTATGGATAGTGAAATAATTCAAATCGTCTTAAAAAATAAAGTGGTTGTCCTCTAGTGACTTTAAAAAATGATTAAATATGAAATAAAAACTCCATGAATATGAGACCCTTTCTTATGGGTAAAGTAGTTTTGTAGAGTATTACGTACATCTACGAGGATTTGTATACAACATTCAACATATAAGATTTAAGAATATATAAGCAAAGTACTTATATTTTATAGTTTGGTACAATAGTTCTTAACTTAAGAAACTATAATATAAGATAATTTCATATTACATTTATGAATAAGTATATATAATTTTTTCTACACAATAATACAAATGTTGTGATTGCAGGTTAACGTATAAACAAAATAAAAGATTATTCGAGGTTTTGGACCTAGAAATTGAGGGGATACATCATTGAAGTTTTTATTATTTTATATAATATCGAGTTTACGATCATCTTTATTTAGGATGATATTTCCTAGTAAAAGTTAACATTGAAATGTTGAAATATACACATTGTTTGTTAGTCGTCTAATGTAGAAAGTTGTTGTAGTATCGAATCACCGGAAGATCATTAGATTACTATAATATTACTATACTATCAATTGGCCTATCCATTCTTTGGTACTTTATAAACAAATACATTGGATAATTTTAAATTTTAATTCATTTCATATTTTTAAACCATCTTTTAGTCTCCTTAGCCTGTCTTAAACAAATTATTTCTATTTAGATCCTTACCTTTATGGGATATAATATTAAGCCACTCTCTTAATCAATTTTAATATATTTCCAAATTAAAAGACTTAATAATATTTGTCACATTCCTCATAAGATAATTTTTTTTTCATAATGTGGTTTTAGAAGAAAATTAACTTGTTTCGGGACAGAAAGTCAACAAGTCTTCCCGGACTTATATGCATTTTATTTAAGGAGTAAAACTATACATGAATGTGCATTTATTACTATATGTTTATAAATTAGGGATTTTTTTTTCAACATTTATCGTGGAATCAAGTTTAATAAAATCTGAAAATCAAGATTTATACAGAGAAACGTCATGACAATGTGTGAAATTAAAATGTTTGTTTCAATTTTCATGATGATGATGCTAGCTGTCTCCCATGCTGATGATTCTCCTCCACCTTCATCATCACCTCACATTTCAATAAGTGAAATCATTTGTCTTGGCAAATGCGGTTTTCAATGTAGTAAATTGCTCGGGGAAATACAATCATTTGTGGCTTGTTTTGCTGCTTGTGGATACACATGTCTTGATGTAACATCAAAAGGTGCTTATGATTGTGCAACTAGTTGTGCCATTTCCATGTCTATTAACGACAATACTGGTATTCACACTTATACTTTTATCTATTTTACTATACATTGTTATCAAAATATACTAATAAGTTGTCATTTCATCAATTCATGGCATTTCCTAAAATAATGGACTATTTTACAGATGCTCGTGGTGTTAATCTCATTGTGAATTCATGCTTGGAAGACTGCAAGAACAAATAATTTGTGGAATGTAACATTCAATGTCAAAAGCAAATTTTGCGCGAGAAACTGAATCCAAAATTTGAGAATCATGTACTGATGCTATAAAAGTTTTACACACACAACAAAACATATCTTACATATTAGTAGTGTGTTTTGAATAATAATTTTTTTATTTAGTTGGCACTATATGATTGAGGGTATGTGTAAACTCTTATTATGTTAATGGTTCATACCCAAAAATTTGTTAGATTTATTTGTGTAATAATAATTCTCATAAATAATTTCAATAAAGTTTAAATGGATCATTCTCTAAATATTTACTTTTGTCACTATACTAAAATTTTACTTCGCGAACGTTTATTTTCAGGTTTTATATTATTTCACGTGATTTTATTCGCTATAAACACGGTCTTTAGACCATTAGATTTTGTACATTTTATATTTAATAGATTTTTTAACAACCCGTTTCCTTGGGGAAGGCCCCCTAACAATTTAGAGTTCTTCGGTTATGTCAGTGAATTCGGGCCGAGATTTGTACCATCAAGAGTTTGATCCATTATTCTTGATCTTTTTAACATAATATAACATGAACATACTTGCATATTTTAAACAGAAAAATGGTAACAAATAGAATAATGAAGTTGATGTGTTGAATCAAGCCAATAACCATGAAAATAGGGAATAACCTAACCCTCAATTAAATTTATGTTGGTACAACTTCCATCCCATAATAAATGTCACATTTCAAAAAATGAAATAAAAAATAATCCTAAAAACTAATAATAACATAAGTGTGCTAAATAGAGTCTTATTTTCAACTTTTAGCTAATTGTTTTTTTTTTCCAATTATACCCACTAATTAACTAATTGTGCATCATTCTCAACTTATTTTTATACTTTAAAATTAAAATAATCAATTTAAAAAATTACTAATATAGAGAATTTAGTAAAGTAATCATTCACTTTTTCCCATATATCAACATTTTCTGATACGTGTAAAATGGCTAAATGAGATCATTATTGTTGAACGAGAGGATAATTATATATGAATGTAAGCTTGAAAAAAAGTGTGGGAATTGCAAATTTTTGTTCTCAGTATAAAATTTAGTAAACATAATAAGAACTGGTCCATCTTTTTTTTTATTCAAAAAATCATAATTTTTCAAATGTTTTGTTTATTCATTAATGAAAATAAGTGATTTTTCTAATAGGACATTTCCTTTTAAAGTGAAGATGGGCCTACTTAAAGTCCATTTAGAAAAAATGGCTCAAATATTATTTCGAAAAAATTGGTTTGCGGCAAACATATGCTCTTGTTTTTTGGCATTCTTTAATTTTTTCGTAGTCAATGCTAAAATAAGGTTCAATCAGGTCGACATACCAGGCCTAGTCAATTTTGACAACAATAGTTTTTTTGGTACCAATCTAAATTGAATCAATTATCATTCCTTGATACTATCCTATCCTTCTTTGTTTGCTCAAAAAACATATAACCCTCTTTGGTCCAAGTGAAATCATTTGTCTTGGCAAATGCGGTTTTCAATGTATTAAATTGCTCGAGGAAATACAATCATTTGTAGCTTGTTTTGCTGCTTGTGGATACACATGCCTTGATGTATCATCAAAAAGTGCTTATGGTTGTGCAACTAGTTGTGCCATTTCCAAGTCTATTAACGACAATACTGGTATTCACACTTATACCTTTATCTATTTTACTATTTATTGTTATCAAAATATACTAATAAGTTGTCATTTCATCAACTCATGGTATTTCCTAAAATAATGGACTATTTTACAGATGCTCGTGGTGTAAATCTCATTGTGAATTCATGCTTGGAAGACTGCAAGAACAAATAATTTGTGGAATATAACATTCAATGTCAAAAGAAAATTTGACGCGAGAAACTGAATCCAAAATTTCAGAGTCATGTACTGATGCTATAAAAGTTTTACACACAACAAAACATACCTTACATATTAGTAGTGTGTTTTGAATAATATTTTTTTATTTATTTGGTACTATATGATTGAGGGTATGTTAAAACTCTTATTATGTTAATGGTTCATACCTAAAAATTTGTTAGATTTATTTGTGTAATAATAATTCTCATAAATAATTTCAATAAAGTTTAAATGGATCATTCTCTAAATATTTACTTTTGTCTCTATGGTAAAATTTTACTTCGTGAACATGGACTTTCAGGTTCTATGTTATTTCAGATGATTTTATTCGCTATAAACACGATCTTTAGACCATTAGATTTTGTACATTTTATATTTAATAGATTTTTTTAACAACCCGATTCCTTGGGGAAGGCCCCCTAACAATTTAGAGTTCTTCGGTTATGTAAGTGAAGTCGGGCCGAGATTTGTACCATCAAGAGTTTGATCCATTATTCTTGATCTTTTTAACATAATATAACATGAACATACTTGCATATTTGAAACAGAAAAATGACAACTAATAGAATAATGAAGTTGATGTGTTGAATCAGACCAATAACTATGAAAAAGGGAATAGCCTCATCCTCACTTAAATTTATGTTGGTACACCTTCCGTCCCATAATAAATGTCACATTTTAAAAAATGAAATAAAAAATAATCCAAAAAACTAATAATAACATAAGTGTACAAAATAGAGTCTTATTTTCAACTTTTAGTTAATTGTTTTTTTTTCAATTATACCCACTAATTAACTAATTGTACATCATTCTCAACTTATTTTTATACTTTAAAATTATAATAATAAATTTTAAAAAATTACTAATATAGAGAATTCAGTAAAGTAATCATTCACTTTTTCTCATATATCAGCATTTTCTGATACGTGTAAAATGGCTAAATGATGTCATTATTGTTGAACGAGAGGAGAATTATATATGAATATAAGCTTGATAAAAAGTGTGGAAATTGCAAATTTTTGTTCTCTTTGTAAAATTTAGTAAACATAATAAGAACTGGTACATCTTTTTTTTTTCCTTCAAAAAATCATAATTTTTCAAATGTTTTATTTATCCATTAATGAAAATAAGTGACTTTTCTAATAGGACATTTTCTTTTAAAGTGAAAATGGGCCTACTTAAAGTCCATTAAGAAAAAATAGCTCAAATATTATTTCGAAAAAATTGGTTTGCGAAAAACATATGCTCTTGGTCTTTGGCATTCTTTAATTTTTTCGCAGTCGATGCTAAAATAAGTCAATCAGGTCGACATACCTGGCCTACTCAATTTTGACAACACTAGTTATTTTGGTACACAATCTAAATTGAATCAATTATCAATCCTTGATACTATCCTATCCTTCTTTGTTTGCTCAAAAAACATATAACCCTCTTTGGTCAAAGTGAGTATCAAAACCCTTCCATGAATGGAAAAATAAATTTAGTTTGGGATTTTTTTGTTTTGTTTTTAATTCATACATAGAAAGTTTTAACCTTCATATATTAAATTTAAAGTAGAAATAATAATCTTGATAAAGAGGATTTGAGTCGTTTCCCTTTTAAAATTTTATCCTTGACCTAAACTACATTTCTCAAATATGAACTCGAAAATCAAAACAATTTTATAGAATGTTCTGAAATCCACTCAGTAAAATAAATATTCTTAAACAATAGTAATAAAGTTTGAGTGTCATGTATATTGTGTATGCTTAAAGACTAGAGTAAAGTTATAAATATCGTGCATAAGAAGTATCCTAGTTCAAAAAAATCTGGATACCTATACTTTTTGCGACTGCGAGATTTTCACTATACTTCTCAAAGAATTTTCACTACATGAACTTTTACATCAGACCACTCTTGATCTTACAACATGAACTCTACTAGCCTCAAAATACTTTGTTGATGAATTTTTTCAACCTCAACAAGCTTATATAAAGATCATTCATTCTTATTATGAACTAGAAAAACTTGAGCATTTGGAAAATAAAAAGAAAAATTGATCTTTTTAAAAATAAATAGGAATGTGTTTGGTTTCTAATTAGGACTAAATTTGTGTTTGAAATATGATGGAATGAACAAATTCAACTTTTTTTTTCTTTCACAAATATGTTATTAGATGAAATGTGTCATGGATGACGAGTATATGATATTTTAACTCAAAAGTGGATTTTAATGAAACACAATCTCTTTGGATTTTGCTATAAAACTACATACCTTGTTTGAGAGGAAAATATTAAATCAACACACTAAGAAAGTAGTAATTCATGAAACTAAAGGAGAGAGTTGGAGTGTGTACGATCAAATAAAAGATTTTGATTAATGTAACTTAGTAACAAGGGAATGATGATTCTTAGTTTCGATTATAGCAGTTTAAGTGAATAAAACACTTCTAGTTATGGATATTGAAATAATTCAAATCGTCTTAAAAAATAAAGTGGTTGTTCAGAAAAATTAAAGCATCATGCCACCTTAATTCATGACCATTTAATTTATGTATTGAAACTTATCAAAAGATATATATTGAATGTGAATATTTCCACCATTTTGATAGAGGGGTTCACAACAGAATTCATTTTTATTGCCGCCTAGAAATACTTCTAAATTATAAATTGTATTGGTGTATGTGAAAATATATCAAACACATATGTACTCGTCCAGTACAATTTTGTCCTCTGGTGACTTTAAAAAATGACAAGAATATGAAAATATTCCAAGAATATGGGACCCTTTCTCATGGGTAAAGTGGTTTTGTAGAGTAGTACGTACATCTACGAGGATTTGTATACAATATTCAACATATAAGAGTTAAGAATATATAAGCATAGTATGAGATAATTTCATATTACATTCATGTATAAGTATGTATAATTTTTACTACACAATAATACAAATGTTGTGATTGCAGGTTAAACGTATAACGAAAATAAAAGATTTTTCTAGGCTTTGGACCTAGAAATGGACGAGATACATCATTTAAGTTTTTATTATTTTATATAATATCGAGTTTATGACCATCTTTATTTGGGATGATATTTCCTAGTAAAAGTTAACATTGGAATGTTGAAGAGTATATACACATTGTTTGTTAGTCGTCTAATGTAGAAAGTTGTTGTAGTATCGAATCAACGTCAGAGCATTAGATTACTATAATATTACTATACTATCAATTGGCCTATCCATTCTTCGGTACTTTTTAAACAAATACATTGGATAATTTTAAATTTTAATTCGTTTCATATTTTCGAACCATCTTTTTGTTTCCTTAGCCTGCCTTAAACAAGTATGACAAAAATATATTTCTATTTAGATCCTTATTACCTTTATGGGATATAATATTAAGCCATTCTCTTAATCAATTTTAATATATTTCCAAACTAAAAAGATTTAATAATATTTGTCACATTCCTCATAAGCTAAATTTTTTTTATAATGTGGTTTTAGAAGAAAATTAATTTGTTTCAGGACAGAAAGTCAACAAGTCTTCCCGGACTTATATGCAATTTATTTATGGAGTCAAACTATGCATTAATGTGTATTTATTACTATATGCTTATAAATTAAGGATTTTGTTTTCAACATTCATCGTGGAATCAAGTTTAATACAATCTAAATATCAAGATTTATACAGAGAAACGTCATGACAATGTGTGAAATTAAAACCTTTGTTTCAATTTTCATTATGATGATGCTAGTTGTCTCCCATGCTGATGATTCTCCTCCACCTTCATCATCACCTCACATTTCAATAAGTGAAATCATTTGTCTTGGCAAATGCGGTTTTCAATGTAGTAAATTGCTCGGGGAAATACAATCATTTGTAGCTTGTTTTGCTGCTTGTGGATACACATGCCTTGATGTAACATCAAAAAGTGCTTATGATTGTGCAACTAGTTGTGCCATTTCCAAGTCTATTAACGACAATACTGGTATTCACACTTATACCTTTATCTATTTTACTATTCATTGTTATCAAAGTATAGTAATAAGTTGTCATTTCATCAATTCATGGTATTTCCTAAAATAATGGACTATTTTACAGATGCTCGTGGTGTAAATCTCATTGTGAATTCTTGCTTGGAAGACTGCAAGAACAAATAGTTTGTGGAATATAACATTCAATGTCAAAAGCAAATTTGGCGCGAGAAACTGAATCCAAAATTTGGGAATCATGTACTGATGCTATAAAAGTTTTACACACACAACAAAACATATCTTACATATTAGTAGTGTGTTTTGAATAATATTTGTTTATTTATTTGGTACTATATGATTGATGGTATGTGTAAACTCTTATTATGTTAATGGTTCATACCCAAAAATTTGTTAGATTTATTTGTGTAATAATAATTCTCAAATAATTTCAATAAAGTTTAAATGGATCATTCTCTAAATATTTACTTTTGTCTCTATAGTAAAATTTTACTTCGTGAACGTGGACTTTCAGATTCTATATTATTTCAGATGATTTTATTCGCTATAAACACGATCTTTAGACCATTAGATTTTGTACATTTTATATTTAATAGATTTTTTTAACAACCCGATTCCTTGGGGAAGGCCCCCTAACAATTTAGAGTTC
>Ga0228711_1007135_pt1 | contig 16317 bp, 14 predicted proteins | sample MedpolnodulmetaG_2_FD_177996 | JGI IMG/M metagenome (GOLD analysis project Ga0228711, IMG submission 177996) | Root nodule microbial communities from Medicago polymorpha collected in Santa Monica, California, United States - brown nodules | ecosystem: Host-associated > Plants > Roots > Nodule...
TAAATTAAAAAAATTTTTTTTTTTTTTATAAAAAAATGTTGAGTTAAAACAGGTTTGAATTAAAATCCGGTTTGAATAAAAAAACTGGTTTGAAATTGGTTTTGGAAGAGAATCCGGATTTTATGAGAAACCGGATTTGAACTGGATCCAAACCGGTTTCAAACCATATCCAAACTGGTTTATATAAGAGGTTTTAGAAACCAAACTAAAACCAAAATTTAGTTTGGTTATGGTTTGGATTGTAACCATGCACACCCCTATTTCTGATCAGAAGTTTAATTTTATTTAGAGAAGGCAATTTCGGATTTCTCTTTAATATTTATAGCTGAGCAGTTATTTTGGGTTTTCTGGTAAAAGAAAGTTATGATATTTCATTTATCTGTTATGGATCTTTTTTTTTTATCTAAAGTTGTGTTTGAAGAGAGAATATCTTCTAAAGGAAAAAAAAAATAGGAATTCAAATACAAAAAAATAACTAAATCCAAAAATAGCCAATCTCTACACTACCAAAAATATTTATGAGAGTGTATTTTAATATGATTTTTGTTTTGCTGTTTCTGTTTTTTGTATTTAATTCAAAATGTGAATGAATAAAAAACAACATAAAGAATTATTCCCTTTTTGCATAGAAAAGTATTTTTATCCTGAAAATTTTGTTGAAAATATGAGGATTAGAGCTCTGTTTGTTGGAAGAAAACATTATTGTAGAAGTTGATCTTGGAGCTTAGGTTCAATATAGTCTATTTCTGGTCACTTTCACGCCCATCCTTGGAGTTGCACATCATACCTGTTACATTCATTACACATGTTTTGTAAGTTTTATTTGTGATAAAACTGAACAGATTATGTTGTTTGCCTTTTCCAGTTGGTTCATTATTTCCTTTCTCTCTCTGCATTTGTCCTTCACATGTCCTGTAACTGTAATGACCTTTTTCTTCTTTTTCTAGTTTTTTCATAATAATGTCTTTCTTTGTAGTTTGTTGCATAGAACCAAACCTTATCCATTGGTTTAAATCTTTAAAGCTTTTTTCTTTTATACTGCCATTTGTTGCCCTGTGTATTTTCTTTTTCTATCTTTATTTTTTTCAATAATTTTTCAATAAAAATAAGGAAAAAGAAATAGAAAAGAAATACAAAATTATGAATGATGTTTTGTATACCTTGGATGTAGAACATGTCATGTTGAATCAGCTGAAAAAAAGTGTAGTCCGTTTTACATGATAATATGAAGAAAAAAAATGAAAATATTTTTTAGCTAAGAAAAAAAAGTTTGTTAGGAAGAACAATGAGTGAAATGGAGTATTGAATCTTGGATAATAGTGTGTTGAATCTTGTATAAAAGTGTATTGCTACAAAGTATTATTTCTCTTTTACTTTGATGTATTGTGACAAAGTTCATAGTTGTGCAAATATATCTTTTGTAGGGAAAAAGATTAAAAATTTGTTAAAAATGTTGAAGATAATTATTGTAGCAAGGTGGAAAATTTTGTTTTGGTATGATAGATATATATTGAAGTTGTTTGTATTTGAAACAAATATGTTGCTACCTTTTTTTCTTCTGTTTTCGGTGTTCATTGCAGGTGTTGCTCATTTTGTATTTGAAGCTTGAAGATGATAGAGTTGAAAAAATCTTCATGATTTCTTCATTTTCTGTTACCAGTTTTCTACTCATGTGTAGAACATTTTTTGAAATGTGTTGAATGAAAGAAGATGAAAATAAGAGAATGGTGAGGGAGACAGTGTACTCTATATGAGGATTCACTTGTAGATATATTCAAATTAAATTTGATTGAATTTGAAATTTGAATTTGAGAACTTGCCCCCAAATTTGGTTGGTAATTGTGTAGAGTACACATAAAATGTCTTGATTTGAGACATGACTGACACAAAGCAGCTGTCATTGGTAGTAGCAATTTTTTCAAGTAAAAGCAAACTATCTTCAAAGTTGTTTTAGTCAGCATGAAACCGGGAAAAGATATTTGAAGAGCAATGAAACGAAACAACATAACTTGGTACTTAGATGACATCATTTTTGTAAAGATAGGTCATTTAGTTACAAAAAGCAATATTAAGACTTGATTTACCCCTCAAAGTTGAACGTGGCATCATTAGAGGATAGGTTAGTTTGGTTTTTTCCACAACATATGATTTTCTTATATTAAGAGGACGTTGTTGTTCATGATGTTATGAGTTCTAGATCCAGTTATAGATTCAGTTCTAGGTCACTAGATTTTGCTGTGAAAACAAAATCTTACATCCAAATTTTTATTTGAATTTTCTGGATTTATTGATTATTTTGTATACACTTAAACCGACGAAAACCGCCCGCTCGACCATAAAAACCGTCGACCCGCCACCGCCGTAACCGAAGTGTTTAAATGGACGGTTGCGGATGCCAAATCTCAAACCGTCGGTCTGAACGGATCCGGAATTTGGGACCGAACCCCGACCGGAACCGTCCGCTGTCCACCCCTACTCTTTTCCATTATGCTATCTTGTTCTTAGTTTCATTGCTGATTTTGTTGTTATTTTTTGTCAATAGAAAAATGGAGCTAATGCTGAAATAGTTGACATAAACAAGACTACAATGACGTTGGAACCAGAAAAGTCTACCGGTGGTGGACTCTATGTTCCTGGGAAGGATCGAGTCGTTTACGTGGCACCTGAGAGAAAATCTCGTTTGGGTATTGCTTTCTTTTGTAATTCATTTTAAATTTTAAATGATGATTCAATGACACCAGAGACCAGCTATGCTGTATGAGACGCAGTGCTGGGTTGTAAAGAACCGACACAATTTTTTTTAGCGTAGCAGAGATGACGATGTTGCATTGGATGTCTGGTAAGACTAGACGAGATAGGATTAGAAATGACAATGTTAGAGAGAGTTGGGGTAGCGTCTATACTAGAAAAGATGGTGGAAACTAAGATTATGTGGTTTGGGATTGTAGAGAGAAGACTTGCAGTTTTTGTAGTAAGGAGAGTAGATTAGATGGAGGGTAGTCAATTCACTATAGAGACAGGCAGACCTAGAAAAACTATAGGAGAAACTATTAAAAAAGATATAGAGATTAATTAGTTGGATAGTGATGTGATGTACGATAGAGGATTCTGGCGTTGTTTGATCCATGTAGCCGGCCCTACTTAGTGGGATTAGGCTTGGTTGTTGTCATTGTTCCAATGTTTTACTTATATTGGTTGTTCATATCATACATGATTTTGTGTCTTATTATGTTTTTTTACAATCTTAAGCAATGAATGCTGAAGCTTTTATTGTTTGTTTTAACGAATGGTTTAATAGGACTTGATACCCTTGCCATTGCAAAACGGGGAGAGTCTCAAAGTGATGGGGCATTCAAGGTGCCAAAAGAAATAACCACTTCGATTGCAGCTGCTGCAGAAGATGAAGATAAGTCTGAGTCCTCTGATGTTGTTGAGGAAAGTGGGCAGGAAGGTACACGCAGACATGCTCATAGAAGATATCGTGAGACAACCAGTGAAACATCACGTGCAGGTATTCTTTTAGTTGTATGATTAATTTCCTTTTGCATATATGTTACGAGCATTTGGTTTTATGTATCACTATTTTAAGTAATGAAACATCAAGCTGTTCTGAAGAGTACATTTCAACCTTGTTGGATGTCCATATTGTGGACTTAAAATTCAAATCCTACTGATGGGCATGAGTTAATCAAATGAAATTAGACTGACATGTATAAGGGTAACTGTAAAGGAAGTTTCTACAACTTAAGATCCTTAATCTGTCTGAAATGATTATTTAGAGTTTTCATACATGCACGTGTATTGCTTTTTGTGTGTGTTGAATTTTGGTATTACTTTTTGTTTCTCAAGAAAAGAAAATAATAATGTCTAAGAACTCAATGACTTTGTACAGAAAGTTCTCTGACCGAAGATCACCATCCTGATGCATACGGGAACCGTTCGACTGAGCGTAGGGGTTCAGATGTAAGATTATTCTCTCTTTCCCTTTAACTCCATAATTCCATTTCCGTGCCTTCTGTTCTAGAAAAAACATTTACGCTCAGTAGTTCGCTTTAGCATCTGTAGTTGTTTCTTGTATGCTTGTTAGCAACTTTGTAGAGTAATAATGCCAGCATGAAGTAAATTTTGGTGAGTCTTCTGTTATTCAAATGGGCACTCTTGCTAGCATATACCCATAGGGCACTTGTTAATGAATTAAAAATAAGAAGTTTTGTATTTAAAAATACAACTTTTAGACTTTTAAGGAATTAAATACATAACTTTCAATACAATATTTATATTTAGTTCCGTAACTAAGCCACATAAGAAATCCCACCTCTCTCCCAACATGTCTGCTTTATGTTTTGTGTTTGTTAATTGAATTGAAGTGTTGGACTTGGATAGAAATTTGAACTCACTATAAGCAAAATTAAATTGGAAGATAAAGAAAAGGGAATCAAAAGAACTTTTGCCCTAGATTAGTTTCTTACTTTTAAGTGGTTTTTTTTTTTTTTTTTTGGTTTTTCTGATATGTTTTGAAGAATATGAAGTATACATCTGGGTTTTGGTTTTTATAAAAAGCATAAAAATATTGCTTTTCCTAGTCTGTAATGAATAAATGTTTTTTGTTGCTTAATATTGACATTTCACTTTATACCTGGCAGTTTTCACTTGATAAAATTCTTTTCATTTTTATGAAAGTGTGCTCCATATTTCTAATTTTGATATTTCAATTTTGAAGGTTTCTGCTTCACCTTCTGGATATGACAGGGATGATCATTGGAGTGAGAGGAGGCATTCTAGGGATGATTCAAGGAGTGACAGCCGGGAGGTCCGACATAGAAACAATTATGACAGTAGGGAGTCTTACTCAGGAAGGGATTCACGTAGTAGGTATTATGATCATGAATATGATAGAAAGCGAAACAGATATGAAGGTTCAAGGAGAACGCCTGGTATGTAATTGTTATTGTTCTGTTTTTGTAATTTATGAATTAATCCAAGTATTGAAGACAGGAATATCCATAACATCTCATGTCTGTATCTGCAGGCAGATCTGACTGGGACCATGGCCGATGGGAATGGGAATGGGAAGATACTCCACGAAGGGACGGTGTCTCTAGTTCTAGACGTCATCAACCTTCGCCATCCCCAATGTTTGTTGGCGCCTCACCTGATGCACGATTAGTTTCTCCGTGGCATACTCCTCATTCATCCTGTATGTTATTCCCATTTCCAAACACATCATATTTGTTTTTCTAATGTCAAAATTTGATGTTTTTAATTCCTATATTTGACTCTGATGATGATAGTCTTTGAACAATAATTTTTTTTTATTGCTGAATTGAATGTAGTTAATTCACCTTCTCCTTGGGACCATGTTTCTCCGTCTCCTGTTCCAATACGGGCTTCTGGCTCTTTAGTCAAATCTTCTGTTTCTGGATATAATCGAAGGTCGCATAAACTCGCTTTTTCTTCAGAAAACTCAGATACATATGAGGTAATTTTGCACCTAACGTCTGTAGTTTTTTTTTTGTTGCATTTGATAGCTGATACAATACAACAATAATGCATTAATAATTTTATTCCTCAGGAGGAAATAGCAGATAAATCTGACTTGGGTGAAGAACACAAGTATGAGATTACTGAAAGCATGCGTCAAGAGATGGAATATGATGCAGACCGAGCATGGTATGTAATTTAGTTTTGCAAATTATTTTGAATTTTTTTTCTTCAGTATTTGATACATGTGGTATTATTTATTTTTGAATCTTATTTAGATTATTATTATGAAGGTATGATAGAGAGGAAGGCAGCGCATTGTTTGATTCTGATAGCTCTTCACTTTTTCTTGGAGATGAGGCTTCATTTCAGAAAAAAGAGGCCGAGTTGGCCAAAAGATTGGTAACTTCTAGGAATTCAATTATATTTTAAAACTAATTTATCCTTCACTTGTATGTGCTTGATTGTCCGCGTTTGGTGCTTCCTCTTCCTGCTATTATTAAGTCGTAAGTAGGTATTCTGTCAAATAAAGTTGTTACGTATGGAAGTTAAAGATAATCATTGGCTTTAAGGAGAGCCGGTATATTTTAATATTGAGCAGTGAACAGGTTATATATTTGACATGACAGCATGAATTTTTTTTCGTCGTCACGCTTTTTTCTATTTGTACATGTTTAGATCTCATTTAGACAAAGATTGAAGTTTATAGAACCATTATGTTCCTTCTGATTGACGTTCCTATGATTTGTCCATATCCTTAGTTTTTGTGGTGGTAAGCTAGATAGATATGTTTTAACATGTAGCCGACCAACATGGGTGGCTTTTGAGTGATTGGCATTTGACTCTGGTTTATGTTTTTAATAAATGGACCAGACAATTAATTTGTTGAAGATGTTGTTTTTTGTATCCAATTCCAATGTCTCAACTCGTGTTCTTTTTTATGGAGTTGGTCTGTGATTTAAGGCCCACGTTTGTAGGGTTCAGTTAGGCCCAATCCCAGTTCTAAGACATGCTTTGACACTCTACTGTGTTATAGCAGTATTTGCAATATGGTGCATGTACTATCCACATAGTTTCTTATTGTTGCTGTGGTGAAGTATTTATGATTTTGCTTATGTACAAAGTGTTCAGTGTATTGGAGCACATTATTATAAGCAAGTTGGTATGAGTTTATTAGTTTTTAGTTCATATAATAATAATTTTGTTATCTTCATTCACAGGTCCGAAGAGATGGGACTAAGATGTCCCTTTCTCAAAGCAAGAAATTGTCTCAGCTTACAGCTGATAATGCTCAATGGGAAGATCGGCAGCTGCTGAGATCAGGCGCTGTTAGAGGCACAGAGGTTCAGACTGAATTTGATGATGAGGATGAACGCAAGGTCATTCTTCTTGTGCATGGTAAATTGATCTTACCAACTTTGACAAGTTAATGTAGTTTGTATTGGTATCAATCTACTCTTTTGACTGATTATTCTTTCCCTGTTGATCACAGATACAAAGCCTCCTTTTCTTGACGGCAGAGTTGTTTATACCAAGCAGGCAGAGCCAATTATGCCAATAAAAGATCCAACATCTGACATGGCTATAATTTCTCGCAAAGGATCTGCTCTGGTAAGAGAAATCCATGAGAAGCAGAGTTCGAATAAGTCTCGCCAACGCTTTTGGGAACTTGCAGGCTCAAAACTTGGCGATATCTTAGGCGTTGAAAAAACAGCCGAACAGGTATTCTTCTGGAATAATTTTGACATTTGCTTACTCTGTTCATAGTTTGGAGATTTAGTCTTATTTAATTTTTTTTCAATCGCCAGATTGATGCAGACACTGCTGTCGTGGGTGAAGATGGTGAAATTGATTTTAAGGAGGAAGCTAAGTTTTCAAATCACATGAAGAAGGGAGAAGCTGTAAGTGACTTTGCTATGTCAAAAACTCTTGCCGAGCAAAGGCAATATCTGCCTATTTTTTCAGTGCGAGAAGAGTTATTACAGGTTGGTTTTTCTCTGTTTTATCTGTGGCAATTATTTATTGGATTTAAAAAATATCACACTCAGTTTAAATGTTGAATATTAGAACATCAAATATACTGATCATCAAGTACTACGCTTTTTTATCTATCTGAGTTATCTGTGGAGGAGGGATGGGTTGGGTATGTTTGCTGAGTATTATTCTTTTTCTTTTCCTAGTGATCAAGTACTAGGTTGTTAGATGGCCACATTTGTCATTTTTTTATCATGACATAAACAAGACCAAGTCCCTTTTCCTTATTTCACCCTGTTAGTTATGCATTCGAATAATGTAATTTCACATTTTTATCTGCCTGTGTTGGTTTCTCATTTCATTTCTCAATATATGTATACATTTAGCTTTCTCATTAAAACATATTTGCTCGTGAGTTATTGCAACACTTCATTTATTTATTTATGATGTGCAGGTGATTCGAGAAAATCAGGTTGTGGTTGTAGTTGGGGAAACTGGTTCAGGAAAGACAACCCAATTGACACAGGTTTGTTGTTGTTTTCTTTGTTTTATATTATTAAATTATGTTATCCGATCAAGAAAGGAGAAAAAACAGATTAAAAGCAAATGTTTTTGTTAGAAATAGGTAACTATGTTTATCAAATGGAATTTGACATATGGGGTTTCTTAACAGTATCTATATGAAGATGGCTATACTATTGGCGGTATAGTAGGTTGCACCCAACCAAGGCGTGTCGCAGCTATGAGTGTTGCTAAGAGAGTTAGCGAGGAGATGGACACAGAGTTGGGAGATAAAGTTGGCTATGCTATACGTTTTGAGGATGTGACTGGACCAAATACCGTAATAAAGGTGAACAACTTCATTTATCTTTTTGGAACGACAAACGTTAGTATATCAGTGTTATGTTTGGGTGGTGATAGAACCTTCAACCTCCTTATCACTCCGCCTCTTAACTCCCTCACTTCGACCACCTCCTCACTCCAACCACCAAACCAACCTTATATAAAATCATAATCAATTACTGCGCTTTGTTAAAAGTACTATTAAGTGATTTATTTTCATCGTTATTTATCTTCATAGTATTCATGAGGTGGGCATGCATTGTAATTATGTGGCTATGTTAATTTTGATCTTAACTTTAGTGGTTAAATTTTACAGTACATGACTGATGGGGTACTTCTACGTGAAACACTTAAAGACTCTGATTTAGACAAATATAGGTATGTTATTACCAAAACCCCCAGTCTCCATGTCTCATTGTTGTTTGTTTGAAATAATAACAATGTTACCAATCATCCGGTTTGAAACTGTTTCAGGGTTATTGTGATGGATGAAGCCCATGAAAGGTCATTAAGCACAGATGTCCTTTTTGGAATATTGAAGAAAGTTGTAGCCCAACGCCGTGATTTCAAGCTGATTGTCACATCAGCAACTCTGAATGCACAGAAATTTTCACATTTCTTTGGAAGGTAATGTTAATTCCTCATCTAGCATTCTTTCTTAATCTGATTCTTGTTAATAACTTCAGTTTAGTTCAATCTAATTGGGGCATCCTTGCAGTGTTCCAATTTTTCATATTCCTGGGAGAACATTTCCTGTCAATATATTATGGAGTAAAACTCCAGTTGAAGATTATGTTGAAGGTGCAGTGAAGCAGGCTATGACTATTCACGTAACAAGCCCTCCAGGTGATATCCTTATCTTCATGACTGGCCAAGACGAGATTGAGGCAGCTTGCTACTCCCTTGCTGAAAGAATGGAGCAGATGGTTTCGTCTTCAAATAAAGAAGTCCCGAAACTTTTGATTCTTCCCATATATTCTCAGCTTCCGGCTGACTTGCAAGCAAAGATATTTCAGAAAGCTGAAGATGGTGCACGCAAATGTATTGTGGCCACTAATATTGCTGAGACATCACTGACCGTGGATGGTATCTTCTTTGTCATAGACACAGGCTATGGTAAAATGAAGGTGTACAACCCTAGAATGGGTATGGACGCTCTACAAGTCTTCCCTGTTAGCCGTGCTGCTGCTGACCAGCGTGCTGGTCGAGCTGGTCGAACTGGCCCTGGTACATGCTATCGGTTGTATACAGAGAGTGCTTACCTAAATGAAATGTTGGCCAGTCCTGTTCCAGAGATTCAAAGAACTAACCTTGGCAATGTGGTCTTGTTGCTGAAATCTCTTAAAGTTGAAAATTTACTCGACTTTGATTTCATGGATCCACCTCCGCAGGATAACATTCTCAATTCTATGTACCAGTTGTGGGTGTTGGGCGCCCTTAACAATGTGGGGGGATTGACTGAACTTGGCTGGAAAATGGTTGAGTTTCCACTGGATCCTCCACTTGCCAAGATGCTTTTGATGGGTGAAAAGTTGGGGTGTCTTGAGGAGGTTCTGACAATAGTTTCCATGCTTTCAGTACCATCTGTTTTCTTTAGGCCAAAGGACCGAGCAGAGGAGAGTGATGCTGCACGTGAAAGATTTTTTGTGCCAGAATCCGATCATTTAACCCTTTACAATGTCTATCAGCAATGGAAACAACATGATTACAGAGGTGATTGGTGCAATGACCATTTTTTGCATGTTAAAGGTCTAAGAAAAGCTAGAGAGGTTAGATCCCAGCTGCTTGATATTCTCAAGACACTAAAAATTCCCTTAACCACGTGCTTTCCTGATACAGACGTAGTTAGAAAAGCAATCTGTTCTGCGTACTTCCACAATTCAGCGAGACTAAAGGGTGTCGGGGAGTATGTTAACACCCGGAATGGGATGCCATGTCATCTTCACCCCAGTAGTGCTCTCTATGGCATGGGTTGCACTCCTGATTATGTGGTTTATCACGAGTTAATCCTAACCACCAAGGAGTACATGCAATGTGCCACAGCGGTAGAGCCCCAGTGGATGGCTGAACTGGGACCCATGTTTTTCTCTGTGAAGGAGTCTGATACATCACTTCTGGAGCATAAAAAGAAACAGAAACGAGAGAAAACGGCCATGGAGGAGGAAATGGAGAATTTAAAGAAGGAGCAAGCAGAGTTAGAGAGAGAAAATAAACGGAAGGAGAAGGAAAAAAGGGCCAAGAGTCAGCAGCAGATTTCCATTCCAGGTTTAAAAAAGGGTTCTTCCACATTCTTGAGACCAAAAAAGTTTGGTTTGTAAATGTTGTATAATACTGAAATATTTGTAAACTTGTGGAGGAGTGGGAGGTTAAAAAAGAGGCATATTCCAATTTTAACGACTAATCGGAAAAGTCTGAATTATTGATTTAGTGTTGAAGATGAATTTTCTCCGGCTACTTCCTGCTCCTATGGTTACTCATACGAATTTTTGTATGATAAATTTGTACTTGAATTTGTTTTGGAGCCCTGTGCTGTTATGTAATATATTGTATTCACTGTTAGAAAGAAGAAATGCATCGGTCACCAAATTGCCATCTCCATGTATTCCAACTTTTATTTTTTTTTGAGAGACATGTATTACAACTTGTAATATTTGTTCAGTTATCAATATTGCTTTCACTGTCCTAAACTTAGCAAGTTATAAATATATTTTTTCTCTCTTTTAACTTGAACAGTGGAGCAGAGAATGTAACAAAAAAAAACGTTATCAACCGCCTTTATTTAATGTGATTTATTTTGTCGTTTGCATTTGAAAAGAGTTTACTCAGAGACTACATTACATTTATATTAAGATGATAGTTCAAATCATGAAGGAAACTTTCATTAACAAAACAGAGAATGTTATCAAAAACCCTTAAAGCAATCTTTAGGGAATCTTACATGAAAAAATGCATAATTATGACTTCGACGAGCATTTAACTTGTATTGTGAAGAGATGATTTCCATATTTTTTTAGGTTCCTTAAACAATGATAGTATGAGAATGACCCAAAGAAGAAAAAGTCAGGACAATGAATGAATGTGGTACCGACAGTTCACACAGCTACAAAATTAACTACTCCATGTTATCCTTATAAAAATCCTTATATACTAGAACTAGAAGAGTTTATTTTTTGCTGGATTCCTATGCTGGTAAGAGTGACGTCTAGCATTTTTTAACTGGTAGTACTACTACTATACTAGTATAAAAAAAGGCATTTACTAACTATAAACCAGATTTTGCTCTGCATCGACCAAATTTTTGTCTGAGATTTGCTGACAAAAAGCACTTGTGCATATTTATTTGTGACTGAATTGAGGTAGAAATTTCCCTTCCTAATTCTGTCAAGCTTGTAAATAACAAAAGACTTGCATATTATTACTAAAAATAGAAAATAAAAAACAATCCTGCCATTATTCCACTGCACTCATATCACAAATTTGGTGAAAATAGATTCAACAGATCATACTCAACTAGCAAAAAGTTTTGCTAGTCATTCTAGAATCATTTCGTTGAAAATTTGTTTCTTCAACTTTATTGACCTAGGTTCGATACTCTGACACACCAGATACACAACTAATTCCAGACCTCAAAACATAAATTATTCACTCATTCAGTGTAGTTTTATTGCTCTTCCCAGCAGCTGACAAGAACTCATCAATACCCCTAACAGATGACCCTTTAACTCCATCTTCTCCTCCATCTTTGACAGCATCCCTTATCATATCCTTAATCTTACAAGCATTTTCTCTAATCTTCACCCCACTCTCACTCTCACCCATAACCAACTCAATTTTCTCAACAATATCTTCATACTTCACTTCACAACTCTTCCCTCTAGCAACCTCAACACAAACACCAATCTCTTCCTCCAACAGCTTACAATTAAAAAACTGCTCCGCCGCCATCGGCCACCCAAGAATAGGTACACCATGACTCAATGATTCCAACACTGAGTTCCAACCACAATGACTCAAAAACGCAGAAACTGATCCATGTGACAATATCTCAACTTGTGGTGCCCAATCATTTACTATGATACCTCTCTTTGTCTCCACAATCTTCTCCATAAACCCTAATGGTAACCACTCTTCATATTTAAACTCTGAGTTTATATCAAAACCTATTGGTGGCCTAACTACCCAGATGAAATTCTTTCCACTTTTTTCCAACGCAATTCCAAGTTGCATCATTTGTGTAGCAGAAATCGTGTTCATCGATCCAAAACAAACGAATAATACCGAATTTAAAGGCTTTGTATCAAGCCATTCTTTCAAAGCTTTAGGGTTTATTCCACCTACTTTACCTCGTGAACCGGTTGAGAGAACAACCGGGCCAATCGACCAAACCGGAATATTGAGTTTCCTGGTGAAGTAGTTGAGCCCAACAGAGTCAAAATCTGAAACTGAGTTGAAAATAATACCATCTGAGTTGACCCAATCACAGAGATTATTATTCCTTTGAAAAATCGACCAATCATCAAATCCATCGGCTTGTGAGATATTGTTTGGCAATTGATTTCTTTGAATCAAACGTGATTCTGGGAAATCACTTAAAGGAAATTCATCAGAATCTGTGAATCTATGTGGAAGATTCATCCATAGAGAATAATAACAAGCTAAACCATAACAACTAGCACCACTAAAAACAACATGAAAAACACCGAGTTCTTTAGCAACGGTTGAAGTCCAACCAAAGAAAATATCAGAAATAATACATAGTTTATGGTTAGGTTGTTGGGTTAAGATGTTTTGGATGATGTTTTTGAAGGATGGTTTTAAGGAAAGAGAAGCTTGGATGAGTTTGATGACAAGATTGTAAGGGACAGTGTCAGTGTTTTCTGTGTTGGGTGGGAGATTATGGTCGGAAGAGATGAAAGGAATTGTGAGGAGATTGATGGAGGAATTTGGTGGGAGAGAGGTTTTGAGTTTTTGGATGTTGTGTGGCGTGTTGATTATGGTGATGTTGTAGTTTTTGGATTTTTGTTCTAGGTTTAAAGCTAAGGCTAAGAATGGGATTATGTGACCTTGTGCCATGAATGGGAATAGGATTATTGATTGTTTTTCTGCCATTGTTGGTTTGGTTGGTTGTTGTGAAATGCAGAGTGTGTTTTTGTTTTTGTGATTGGTGCTTGTCTGCTTCCGTTCTTTGTTGAACGACACTTGCTGGCTTTAATTTGGTCTACTTTAGTTTTTTTCTTATTGGTAATAGTTTGGTCAACTTTCATCTGCTTTATTAATTACTTTATTAAAATATGTTAAACAATATTTGTTGAGGAAACAAAATAATATTTTGTCTTGAATATTGGAGATTTTGATTCTCTTCACTGAAAATTCTCTCAATTTTTCTCAAATAAATCTCAAACATCAAATATAAAAGAGAAAGAGAAAATGAATGTTTAATTACAAAGAAGAATGATTTGTGTATTTTAAAGCTGGAGATTGTAAATTGAGAGAAAATTCAATAAAGATAACCCAAATTCAAATAGTAGTGTATTTAACTTTTTAACGAATGTCTTTGATTGGCATGACCCTTAGTTATTAATGACACTATTTTCCTAAAATAAAATGGATTCATAGTAGCGAAGTGATGTAAGCACACTCTTTAATGGATCCATAATGAGAATTTTTTTTGACCCTGTATGCCAAAAAAATTCAAATCCGACTCCTTTCACTTTTATTTCCCAAAATGACCCACTTTCAATTTTTTTTTTTGTCGTTTTCCTTGTTTCCGTCATTTGAAACGGCGGAAATGAGCCCCTCTCTGACACATGTCTACGCGTGACAGGTTTTTGCAGGTTTGACCATTTATTTTTGAATTTTTTTTCATTATCGCCATTCCAAATGGCAGGATTGAATATTTAAATTGAGCAATGTTATACATCAAGAAAGATTTTATCAAGAAAAATTCAAGAATGGCTTGGCAGAATAATCACCCTTAGATTTTATCAAGAAATTATCCTGAAATTAATGTTAGCCAATAAAATCTCTGCCTGGTCGGAAATCATGGGGTGGTGGGTGTTATGTATTTTTTTTTATGAAAGGTTAATAAATGAGACTGAAATCTAAGGGTGATTATTGTGCCATGTCATTCTTGAATCTTTCTTGATAAAATCATTCTTGATATCTAGCATTTTCCATTTAATTTTTTTTTCCGTTTTTCTTTTTTTGGGGCAACATATGTATATTAAAAACACAAATAATAATAAATAAATAAATAAATATTAATGATAATAAATATTAATTTATTTGAACACATAATACATAACGTTATTAGCTACCGGTTATTTATGTTTGGGCAATTTCTCCTAATATGACCGGTATGCCGACACAACCCATGTTGTCTCGGTGTCGGAGTCCTCTCTACAACCTCTTCGTCCATTTTAGTCCTTATGTGAGTACTATTGGGTCGACCTTTTCTTTAGTATTCACATGTTTGGATTATGGCAAAGCTCTGAACTGTCGTATGAGAGCCAATAACTCTTGTAGTGGACTACTTTGAATGTTGTGTTGTAGATGGAGTAAATACTCTCGTTTTTGAACACATCTAGAATAAGGGTTGTGTAGTCATGGTGAAATGAAGAACACACGGCTATGACATGGGAGCAAGGCAAATGTAAAGCTTGATATTACACTGAACACATCTCCAGCTATTACACTTTTTTTTCGTGATTGCTTTTTAGTCAACATTTGAAGACTAACATTCATTCTTTTAAACAGTTCCGTTGGAGGCCTTAGAGAAGTACTATTGACAAACCCAAGGCAAGCATGTGCAGGAATTTTACCAGGATTGCCCCGTGACTATCCTGCAGTGCCAGAAATCTATATGGTGTCAGATGAAAATATGTGGTCAAATACACCTCCATCCCACAACCAATTCATTATACCTCCACCCACTTACTTTGACCAAAGCTTTAACTCATCCAGCAACTACAACTACAACCAAACTTACTAATCACCACCACAACCCACAAACCAAATCTTACAAAACACCTCAATCCCATATCCAAGCTATCTCAACAAAGTCATCATGGAGAAAGCTTCCGAACATCAAACTATTTATTTGATGACTTCAATCCAACTCAGTACACCCCACAAACCAGTTATCCAGACCAATCACAACACTCCTCATTCAACCTACCAACCCCTCCGCACATTGTAAGCTATCCCTAAACAAACTACGCACCTCAATGACCACTTTCACACACTAATACCATAGAAAGTCTGGTAGCAAGGTTTAATGACGATGACTTCGTTAATGAAATTTGGACCAACTCTGCTTCACATGTGTCAGAGATGGCTCATTCCCCCCGTTTCAAATGGCGGAAATGAAGAAATCGACAAAAAAATTGAAAGTGGGTCATTTTAAGAAATAAAAGTGAAAGGGGTTAGATTTAGATTTTTTTTTGCATACAGGGTCGAGAAAAAAATCTCATAATGGTGATGTGAGGACATTGTTTAACAGACACATTTAATAGATATTTAACGTGACACTTATTTATCATATTTTTTTGATTTGAATATGGTGATGTACGTATTTTAAACGAGGCATTATATGACGTGAAGATGTGAAACGATTAACAACCATTAAATTACCAAAACTAAGTGATTTAAAATGAAATGACCAATTTCAAGTGACTGAAAATATGGGAATTAGGGGTGGCAAAATGGGCCCAACCCGCGCGGACCAGTTTGTTTAGCCCTCTATTTTTGACGGGTTGAGCCGAAGTTTTGAACTCGCTTCGTATAGTTGGCTCGACCTGCTTAACTCGTTGAAAAAATGGGGTGGACACGTGGTGGGGCGGGCCAACCGCTTAACTCGTTTTTGATGACTTATTTTATCCTTTTGGATTTATTTTAGGATTTGTTTTATGTTGACAAATTTTCATTATTTTTCTATTAAGTATGATGTTGAGTTCAACAATTTATTAATTATCTTGTTTTTACCACAAATTTATTCGGTGCCTATTCTTTTTTTTTTTT
>Ga0228711_1007136_pt1 | contig 16315 bp, 9 predicted proteins | sample MedpolnodulmetaG_2_FD_177996 | JGI IMG/M metagenome (GOLD analysis project Ga0228711, IMG submission 177996) | Root nodule microbial communities from Medicago polymorpha collected in Santa Monica, California, United States - brown nodules | ecosystem: Host-associated > Plants > Roots > Nodule...
AGTTGTCGAGTCATCGATTGAATATGTTAAATACTTATACAAATTTAACCTTAAGACCGAGTGATCTATCCGAGTTATCCGATTTAATCCGGTTCAGTCATGCGGTTCAACCAGTGACCCAGTGGTTGGACCATTAACTCGATGACCCAGTACACCTGCCGAGTCGATGACCGAGCCGAGTTTTAAAACTATGTTGTCGATACATAAAAATTAAGGTGAACACATTGGTATCTTGAAGCCTAGTTTGATATGAGTTCGGGTATGCTCCATTTAGGAGATTTAGGGGTTTGGATGTGAGACACGTGGCAAAAAAAATTTCAATGGTTGAGATTTTAAATTAATTTTTTTATATAATTAATTAATTAATTAAAAAAAAGGATGATGTGAATCTCTTCCTCTCAAATTGTCAAACACGTCCCTTCCACCACTCCTCCTCCCCGTTTCTGCCGCTGGCCTCAATCGCCGTCGCTGAAACCACTTGCATCATCACTGTCGCAACCACTTTCTTCTTCATGGCAATTGTTGAAGGCCAACACTACAACAATGAAATTATTGTTGAAAAAGGTTCAAAAAACAACTAATTTTGCGGGAATTGGAGAAACATAATTAAGGAGATGGAATAAAGCTTAGATTTGGTGATGAAGATGGAGGGGGTTTCAACGGCAGCTTTGGAGGGTGGTGGTGGAGAGGAGAAGAGATTCGTGGTGGAAGAGGAGAGCGGTCCCTTTTTTTTGAAAAACACTTGGGTGACAAAAAATATTATGAAAGAGAAAGAAGAAAGACACTTGTGACATTGTGGTTGACCAATGTCACAATGTCACCAACCACAATGTCACCCAAGTACTACCCCTTTTTTTTCTTCTTAATTAAATAAAACCTTATTTTTTAATTTAAAATCTCAACCCTTAAATGTTTGTTTGCCACTTGTCTCACATCCATCCCTTAAATAGAGTAAATGGAGCATCCCCTAAATGGAGCATACCCAAACTCACTCGTTTGATATACACACATTATCCCATTATTCAATACCATATTATATTTTTGTATTTGTTTATTTTAAACACCCTAAATCATATGCAAGAAAGAAGCTTGTTAAAAAAAAAAATCACATGCAAGAAAGTCATCAACTACAATCACAAAACGTTAATACATAATGCATGATTAAAAAAAAGGGTTAAGCTGGAAAATGAGTTGGTAAAGAAGCTTACCGGAGTATGACAAGTGATTATTTGAGGTATTATAAGAAAGATATGAGACTAGTTGAAGAAGAGAGTGAGTTGAAAATAAAAGTGACGAAATGTTGAACAAGAACAATGATTTATAAGAAGTGGTATGGTCTCAAACGAGTAATTAATAAATGCCCTCTCACATTTTTTTCCCAAAATAAATAAATTAATGTACTTTTATTTATTCATTAAATTTGTTTCTATTTTTTAAGACTAAATTAATGTACATTTTAATTGCCTAACTATACACGGTGCAAATATACGAACATTTACTATGTAATTAATTTGTACAAGGTGTAAATATACGAACATTTATGATCTTTAATTATACGAACATTTATAATTATTTTTTTTAATGGCAAAATATATACATAAAGAAGGGAAATGTTAACCGGGGCACTGGTTAAGGATACTAAAAAGGGAAATTATATAGTAATTATTGCATTGAAAACTGTGTAATTAATCCATAAATAAGTCAACAAAGTTTCCTTTTATTACTATAAAGAATAGGTAAACACAAAAGTTAGAACAATATACAAAAGAAGAATAGGTAAATATACGAACATTTATAATTAATCAATACACGAAAATATTCTATACAACACGGTGTCAATATACGAACATTTATTGTGTAATTAATCTAAAACTATCATGGTGATTTGATTCATCCATTAAAATTAATAATTTTACATGGTGTATAGAAATATTTGTCATAAGGTAAATTAAACACACTAAATCTTACACTTAGAAAAAAGGTCAGCCACTTTTGGTTGTGAAGGAGCCTTTTTAGGTAGTGGGACGGGTTCTCCAACAATCAGATCACATTTGCTCGGTATAACTTCTAGGTCAAGGATGATAATAACCCTGTTTGTCATCATATTAAATTTTTTTGAAAAGCATCAGATCAGGTAATAAAAAACAAATGTTAAAAAAATTTGGCTGAAATATTTATAATAGTGCATGAAAGTTAAACTCAAATGTAGTGACCCAGAACTTTTATTTAAGCATAAATAATTTCACAGATACACAAAAACAAACTCACATGAAGTTTTGATCTTCTTCAACGACGTATTGAATGAGTTTGACAAAGCAGCCTTTGTGTAAAATTCTCGAAGTAAACGACTTTTCCAAATTCTTGGCGAGGATTCCACGAGTATAATGCGAACCATCAGACAAAAAAAGCTTGTGGGATTCACAAGCGAAAACTTGCAGCACAGGCTTAAACCCTCTATAATCAGAGACATTATGGCTGCATATTCTCGGTATTGCACCTTGTGTTAGATTCACAGCCATTTCTCTCTATTTTCTGAAACCCTAACGAACTGAGAGCGATGTTTAAACTTGATGAAGAGTGGAAATATATAGTTTCCGAATGGGCTTTTTAACGGGAACAGGTTTATTTAATCCCAAAAGGGGTTTTACTTTTTCATTAAAATCAGCAGAAACCCATACAAGGTAGCAGATATCTCCATCAATCATGATAACAGTAAATAAAAAGCCTTGAGTATTGTATTTTTTTGAAGTAAAGCCTTGAGTATATATATATTTTTTTTAGAGGAATCAAAGCCTTGAGTTGAGTATAATATTAAAATGTTTTAAGGGAAAAATAATATTAAAATTTGTTGCTAACAGATTTTGTTTTGTAATATAGACATGGATCAAAAATTTCATAAGCTTATTCGGATAAATAATATTAAAAATTTCAAGTGATCAAATTTTATTTTTTTTTCAAATTTTTTGAATGAAATGAATAAGCAATGTTTTAAGCTAAAGAGTCACTTTCTCACTTGCATAGTGGAGTTAGATTATTATCGTTTTGGTGGTTGAAAGCTAAGAACCAATGCCTATCTTTCAATTTTCATCATTGGTGAATTAATATTTTCTTGATTGCGAGTTAAACCATTGCGTAGTTTTTTCTTTCTGTTCGTTATTTCTATTGTAAAACAGTTGATGTTCTCTAAGTTCTTCCCTTACACTCCTTGTGCTGAGCGGAGCCGTTTTGGTGGTATATAAAATTTATCGTTTTGGTCGTATATAAAATTTATTTTAACTTATTAAAATAATCAATATCACATGTACTCCATCACTGTTTTTGTGTCCTGTATTTAATTTGGGGAAAAAAAAATCCAATCTTTACTAGGTAGGTGCCTTTATATGAAATATAAGCATTAGGTTGTCGGGGAAATCTTATGTTTGTGGGACTGTATAATATTTTTTTTTTAAAATGGTGCAAAATCAATGTTAGACAACTATTTGTTTCTCTACAAATAGCTATTTATCATAATTTAATTAGATGCATGTGTAAAATATGATTACAACGTTAGTGTGTAGATATTAATCTCATTAATCCAACCTTTAATGAAAGACATTTGTTATAATAGACATTTGTTTTCATGTAAACAACTATACATTTGATGGTTTTCATCTATATATGTTTCTTTTAATAAAAAACGTAATAATTAGTTGTTTTTGAATGAAAAATGTTATAATTAGCTGTTCAGTTAATTTTTTTTCCTTCATCCAGTTTAGATAGTAGAATCTTCAACTTCTTTTCCTTTAGCTCAAACCAGTTGACTCCAGTTTCCATCTATTTTGGTGCATAGGTTATCACATGTTTTCATGATTTCATCTATATCTTGCTTGCAGTTGGCTAAGAACATTGTAATATTAGATGGTTCATAATATTAAGCAAGTATAACTTTTACCCCCGTTAGCACATAGAAAACCAGTTATTTAATCCATATACATGACCAAGTTTATACCATGTTATTAAGAAAAAATTTAACAATCAAAACAATAATTTGATCACCTTATTAATGATATAAATGACTAAGAGAATCCCTCTTTTGTAACAAAAAATAATAAAAATTGAGCGAGAGAATCTATCACTTTTCTATCACAAATAGGTTGTTATTAATTGAGAATTGGAATGTTTGTCATCATGAATGAAACTTTGATTTATTTATTTTTTTTTTTACAAAAACAAAAGGATATTCATTCATTCAAATCGATATAGTACATCAGATACGAATATCGCTAAGAACGTAAATGGTGAATCCGCGAACAAACTCACAGCACCCAAGTTAATAGCATAAAACGGCAAAATGCCAACAAATAATATGATGAAACCTAAATGACCGAAATTCACATGCTTCCGGATCTGCAACGTTGACGCCCAAATCATTGGTTGAATTTGTAATTGACTGATGCTGATCTTTCAATAGGAACTAAACGAACGCCGCGACAAGATGCGGAATCAAACGTCGCACAAAACGACGAACAACACAACGCCGCATTTAGACGACGAAATCACAAAAAAACTCAAAAGAAAAAACTTGATATATGTAAAAACCACTTATTTAGATTGAAAGAAAAGAAAAAAAAGAAGTAGAGGGGTGATTCTAGGTCAAAAAATGACCTAAAACCACCTCTTCTCTCACTAGAAAACTTTTTTTTGAATGAAGCTTTGATAACTAAATAAAAAAGACAACTGCCGCTCAAAACTAATTAAAATTCAAGTATTAACAGCTTGGACCGGATTCAAACACAGGTGCTAATGGTATTTACTTGGAGAGAGTTCATGAAAATAAGCTAATAAAAGATTATGAGCCAGTCATAAATCATAACGTAAAGGAAGAAAGGTTCAAATATACATTAAGCATAAGCTGAATACGGTATCTACTATTTAGCAAATGCAAAACCACATGAAGAAGAATATGAGGAAGCTAAACACCAAAAATCTTGCAGAATCAACTAATAGAAAGATCAGCCATATTTGGTAGCGAAGGAGCATATATTGATAGTGGTACAGGTTCTCCGATCAGCTCACATTCTTCGAGTATAACATCGAGGTCAACAATGATAATAACGCTGTTTATAATTAAACCATACAATCAAATGGTAAACCATCACCAAAATGAGCGAATTCCATTAGTCAGTTCATAATGTTAGAAAATCAAAGAGAGAAATTGTTCTTGAATATAGTTTAAGACCGAGAGACAAAACAAACTCACTTGGTGTTTTGATGTTCCTTGACAAAGAAGTTAGCAAGTTTAACAGCGGAGCCTTTCTGCAACCTTGATGAATTGACCAACTCTTCCAATTTCTTGTAGAGGATTGCAAAAGTAAAATGTGTACCATCCGACAGCGTAAGGACGGGGTTCTTGCAATCAATAACCTGCAGCACTGGCTTAAACTCTTTATGAAAAGAGTAGCTGCGACTGCATATTCTTGTTATCGCCCCTTGTGTTACATTAACATCCACTCTTGCTTTTCTTCCAGATAGGGACGGAACCCTAAAACATTGATTGACTGGAAAATAGAGAAAACAAATATGAACTTCAAACTTTAGGAGGAAAGTAAATAAATAGTTTTAATCATATGCCCAAAACTGGTATAATAATTGAATAAAATGAGGAATAATTCACAAAACTAGGCAGAGTTGAAGAAAATGAACAATACTTTATTTGAGAGATTGAGAAAGGATAATGAAGAATCATGTTTTAATTAAAAACATTATGTAAAGAGGTCACCAAATTCTTACTTACAGTCACAATCACAACTGTTAGAATGAACAACGCCAGCAGAAAACCGAGAATAAGGTACGTTATCGTGTAGTGAGACTGGATCTCCGACCACTTCATATTTGTCCACTATAACCTTAAGGCCATCGATGATTATAGTCCTGTTTAAAATAATGTATAAATAAATCAGATAATCAAATTGTTAGCCATTATCAGAAGTAAATTAGCAATAAACAAATCATAGTCCAAAAACCTGACTCTTAATATAGTTTTGTTTTGAAAGTGACTCTAAATATAGCTGAACACTAATACTCATTTGATTGATCTTTAATTTCACTAACTAAAATAGATTCAGAGAGAAAAATTAAACTCACTTGTAGTTTTGATTCTTGGGAAATTTGGTGACAACGAAGTGAGTAAGTTTAACAATGGAGCCTTTGTGCAACCTGCTGGAATAGTCCAAGTCATCCAAATTCATGAGGAAAATACCGACATTATAGTTCCAACCATCGGACAATATAATACGGCGATAAGGAAGCTGTTGCACGTCGATAACTTGCAGCACTGGCACAAACTCATCATCAGGAGAGAATTTGTCATGGCACATTATAGATATTGCCCCTAGCGTCAGTTTCACGGCCATTCTCTCTTTTCTCCCTGTAGATAGAGAATGAAAATTTGAACTTAAAACTTTAGAATGGAAATAAATAGGATAGGAGGTGAAATGAACACACTAAATCTTACAGTTAGAAAAAAGGTTTGCCACATTAGGTCGCAAAGGAGCATCTTTAAGTAGTGGGACGGGTTCTCCAACAATCAGATCACATCCGTTCGGTATAACGTCTAGGTCAAGGATGGTAAGAACCCTGTTTGTTTATGAATCAGACAACCAAATGACCAATTCAACTAGTTAGTTCATAATGTTAAAAAAATATGAGGAACTTTAAGGGGCAAAGCAACAAAACATAAACAAGAGGGTTAGTTCCTGCATATTTCAAGCTCTTGCTTTCTGTTTTTTGTTTGTTAGTGAGACTGAACCAAAAACGTTATAATTGCATAGACTAAAATCATATTTAAACCTAAGTAAATTCCAACAGACACAAAAAGAAACTCACGTGATGTTTTGATCTTGTTTGACGAGGAAGTGAATGAGTTTAACAAAGCAGCCTTTGCGTAAAATTCTCGAAATAAACGACTCTTTCAAATTCCTGGCGAGGATTCCATGAGTACAATGCGAACCATCAGACAGCAAAAGCTATTGGGATTCGCAATCGATAACTTGCAGTACAGGCTTAAGCTCTCTATAATCAGATTCAGAGACATTATGTCTACATATTCTGGCTATCGCTCCTTGTGTTAGACTAATAGCCATTACTACCTATTTTCCGAAACGCTAACAAACTGATAGAGTGTGAAAGAAGATAAACGATGTTTAAACTTGAGGAGGAGTGAAAATGTATAGTTTCCGAGTTGGGCTTTTTAAGGAGAAAAGGGTTTTTTTTAATTCAAAGAGTTATACTTTTTTATTAAACTAGCAACAAACCCGTGCTAAGCATGGGCCCGTGCTCCGCACGGGTTAATCTGAAGTGGGTGTTATGCATCAAAGCGCATTGCAATACTATATGAATTGACAAAATAAGAAAAAACTAATGATAAAGCAGGTGTTAATGATAAAATGGCAAATTACTTTGACTTCTCTTGAGATTTTCTTAAATAATACAAGCACCCATTCTAATTTTCCAAACACATCAACCTCCCCTCATTTTATCCATTTCAATAACTTTGTATATACAATTTAATTTCAGTCATTTTGGTTTGTTAGTATGTGTTTTCTCTTTTCACAATTAAGTGAAATGAGATTTTTTTCTTGATTTGTTTGTATCTGTTTTCTCATTTCAAATTTAAGTTAAATGAGTTTTTTTTTCTCACAATGGAGAAACAATAACATTTGTTTTTACCACCAAATAGAATCAAACATGGGCAATTACAGAAGAGATCAAATGAGAATATAGGAAAGAGAAGAATTTTGGTGGATGGACATTGTCGTTGATCATGAAAAGGAAATAATCTTCGATATATCCGTTTTATTACATTAGAGTTTAAAAATTAAACAACCTTGACTGAGGAACAATAAATTGAGAAAAATCACTAAGTAAAAAATGAAAAGAAAAAATAGTCGAAAATTAAATGAGTTCATACTAGTATGAAGAAATTAATTGCTCAAAATAAATGAAATGAACAAAGTTTAAACCATGTTATATTATAAGAGAAGTTCTTGTCAATTTGATAAAAAAAAAGATTAGTGTTTAGTTAAAAATTAGAGCGGGTGTTTGTGTTATTTAAAAAGACCTTGATAGAGGTTAGTGTAATTTTTCCATGATAAAATCATTGAAATAATTGTTATTAAATATCATGAAGTTATAAACTAAAAATATTTAAATATTTAAAATAGTAAAGATTTTATTATTGATAAATATGTCGTTATGAGTCCTGTGTATGAATTGTACAACAATATTATTTAGTGACTCATATATCATGTTTTCAGTATTTTTTATAGTCATATTTCTAAAAGATATAATAATTAATAATGTACAACAATAAAAAATTATATGTTATAATATGACATGGTGGCCTGACTTCTTTGATTCTCTGTTGTTTTTAAATATGTTGAGATATGCAGGTTTCAAAGTGTCTTTTTTGTCTACCCTTTGATTCTTCAAGCTCGAAAGAACTTTTATGTTTGTTGATTTGTTTAAGGAGTAGTTGGCACTTCGATCTTTATATCGTGATGACGATTGATCCATTAATTGTTTTTCCGCAGAGGTTTACTTTCCATTTTTTTAACCTAGTTTCGTGACCGTGTACGGGTTCGCTTGTTGATTAGTGTATTTTTGTTACGATAGATTTGGGTCAATCCACTTGGTCTGATTTATTATGTGGTATCCCCATTTTTGTTTGTACCAGAGTCAGGTCTAATGCCCTCTGTAACACCCTAAACTCTAAAAGCGATAAATTACGCTAATGATACGGCCTTATCAGGAATCTAGATGTTACATCTTCAATTAAATCACCAAGCATTCATAATAATACATTTTCTCAAAACATCATAGCGGAATAAAACATCACGACTACATTTAAATAAACATCTCCAGCAACCAACCAATATAAATATTTAAATCCAAGTAGCCATGTTGTAAGTCATACTACATCGTCAAATATAACATCATCTCAACAACTAATTCAACAACAATAAATAGCCATGAGACTCAAAACATAAAGACGTCCTAATTAGAGCCGATACACTAGACTCCGAAAAATACGGTAAACGAGGAAGCTCCAAGCTTTCCTCAAGCAACTAACCAAAGCAATTTCTCCTCCACGCCGTCTACCCATTCATACGGATAAGGAAGGCGGTCAACCAAACGACACTAGAGGTTAGTCCACAATTCACACTAAACATAATCAAGCACAAGTATTCAAGGATTCATGCATAATACATATACATACTCAACATTCCCAGAATACTAACTCCACATAAATCACATCATATCAACCATATTCATTCTTGAATCAATTCATCATCAAAAAGCTCATCACTTAACAACATCAAACAATATAAAAGTTTCTCACCTCATTTCCTATCTAGTTCAACCATCAACTACACCAAGTTATCATTTAGGAATTATAGGCATACATACAACTTTACTCATTCTACATAGAACACATATTTCATCTTATAATTTATCTAATTCACACCAATCATTTAGATCACATAAACTCTTGCCTAATAAACTCAACAACTAGACTTTATCATCTCAAAAGTTTTAGGCAAATAAGTCATCAACAATTCAAGTCACCAAGTGTACAAGCATCACCAAAATAACAACATTGACATGTACACATTTTCATACAATTCACATAATCACATCATTCACCAAATTTCACTAATGCAAAAATCCACCAAGTCACATAGTCAAGTATGACGCAATCCACCAATTATATTGTGCATGCAATGTTCTAGACTCTTCTCTAGATGCATGTGGTACCAATTGGATTCCGGAGATAATTATACTGTATGATTCCACACCCACGTAAAAGTACACCTCCTTTTACGTATTTCACGTATGTAAGAGTACACCTCCTCTTGCAATACACCCATGTAAAAGTACATCTCCTATTACATTTCTCATATGACTCAACATGACTATGATGCATGGACATACAAGCAAAGACTCAACAATGCAAAATCACCTAACATATGTATTCACCAACAACAATGTAAAAGTAAACCTCCATTTACATTGATTAGTTCACCAACAATTGCATTATCAAGTATTTATGTCCACACAATCAACAAGTCATAATTCAAATAAGAGTCATCACCATATCATCATCAACATAACCATCATCATAATTGTCAACAACAACAACACCTTAAGGAACAACAAGTTACAAAGTCACCTTTCACATAAAAGATGGAAAGCTATCCACATTAAGATATTCATCATATCAAACACCCAAACATCATCCATTCATTCACATTCTATCATAATAACATGAATTCAAAGTCTACTACAAGTTATCCAACCATAAAACACCAATTCGACAAAGTTCGTCTATTTTTGTAAAACTAACATTTTCTGATTATCCATCCGAAATCAAAGTAAATGATGAGTTATTAATTAGTGTTTTTAAGTGGTTATTTGAGTTTATTTTATTTAGATTTTATGTGTTTTTATTTACTTTTTAGAACTATTTTACTTCAATTACTTGTTATTTAATTTCAGGAACAAATATATGAAAGATTGAGTCTTGGAGCAAAAGAAAGGGGATTTGGAGCTGATTGAGGCCAAAAATTTGAAGATCTTGTGCAAAAATATCAGGCACGGACGTGCTTAACAATGGCGTGGTTGTGCCTCCAAAGTTCAAAGAAGTGCCAAATACTAGAGAGCTTGGCACGACCCGTGCCTGTGGTGGCACGATCGTACAGTGCAGTCCCCTTTTGCTGCTTTTGTTATAAGGCTGGAACGGCCTGTGCCTGTGGTGGCACGGCCGTGCCAAGGTTCCAGCTGCCTTTTTAGTTTTATTTCTGACCTAAAAGCCCATGGGTTTCCTTGTGGAACATTCTAGTGATTTATTTCTTGGGGCTTAAGTTAGTTTTAGCTTATAAATAGAGCAACTAGCAGACATATCTATTCATCTTTTGTTCTTGGGAATTCTAAGTGACAATTATTTCTTTGAATCAAAGTTCTTCTTTATTTTCTTGTTATTTACTTTTATCTTATTCTTCTTCTTCTTCTTCTTCTCCATGTCTACAATGAACATGAGTGAGTAGACTTCTTTGTCTTGGGATTGTTGGATGAGTCTAATGACCTAATCCCCATCAAACCAAGCCTAGAACCCTAATCTTATGTAAATTTATTTTCTAATCTATTTCACCGTTTTTCTAATGAAGTAACAAGTATTAATCGAAGGACCGAAAGATGAAGTTTAATAGTTATTATTTCATCATCACAAATATCAAGCGCATGATCGAAAGATGAAGTTTGATATTGGAACAAGTGAAATTATACAAGGATTGCGAAAAATGAGAGTCGTCTAGCAAACCTTGAGACATTAAAGTTTCGTTCTTAAAGGGTTTCAATAGCAATCAACCATGAGAATAGGCGTGGATGTTATTGAAATGCATTCATTGAGACCGAAAGGAGATATGAAAAGCCAAAGAGAAACTTGTCTTAAGAAAGTAGATCCAACGTAAGATTTCAGTTTAGGTTTTGGATTGTGAAGGATTTGTCATCAAGATGAACCAATAATCCCAAGGCGTTTTTATTATTATTATTTTCAAAGCAACAAAAGTCCAACTTTTAACCTTTGATCTTTCATCTAATCATTGTTTAAAAGTGAATCAAATACACAACTCCCTGTCAGAATGATAACTCTTTATTACTACTTTGGTAAACCGTGCACTTGCGGATTTACGACATCAAGTTTTTGGCGCCGCTGCCGGGGATTTGAATAATTTTATTAACTTTTTAATAACGGTTAGACTAATTTCCTTTTCGTTTTCTTTTTCTTTTTCTTTTTATTTCTTTATTTTTACCTTTAACTTCTTGGGTTTCTTATTCTTTTATGCGAAGAAGCAAAAGTCTTGGTGAATTTGTTCACGAGATCAAAAGATTCTTGCATAAGAGAAGGAAAGAAGCACGAAATAATAACGCTATGGCTGAGGAACGCACTCTTAAGGAGTATGAAACCCCTTCTATAGAAGAGCCAGAGGCTATTATTGTGTACCCAACGGTCGAGGGTAATAATTTTGAAATTAAGCCTGCACTTCTTAACCTGGTGCAGCAAAATCAATTTTTCGGATCACCCACTAAGGATCCGAATCTTCATATTTCAACTTTCTTAAGACACAGTGGAACCTTGAAAGCAAACCAAGAGGCCGTAAGGCTGCACCTCTTTCCGTTTTTCCTTAAGGGATAGAGCTAGTGCATGGTTTCATTCATTGGAAGTTGGTTCTATCACTTCATGGGACCAAATGAGGCAACCATTCCATGCCCGATTCTTTCCCCCTTCTAAAACTGCTAAATTGAGGGATCAAATCACACGATTCACTCAAAAAGATGGGGAATATCTTTATGATGCGTGGGAGCGTTTCAAGGAAATGCTTAGGCTTTGCCCTCATCATGGTTTAGAGAAGTGGCTTATTGTCCACACTTTTTATAATGGTCTTTCATATACCACAAAAATGACTGTTGATGCAGCTGTAGATGGAGCTTTAATGAACAAGAATTACAAAACATCATATGCTTTGATCGAGGACATGGCACAAAATCACTATCAGTGGACCAGTGAAAGAGCCATCACTGTTGTTGCTCCTTCACCCTCTAAAAAAGAGGCAGGTATGTACGAAATTTCTACCCTTGATCATCTAACTGCTAAAGTGGACGCACTCTCCCAAAAATTTGACAAAATAAGTGTTAGTGTTGTCACACCTGCTCCTGTTTCACCTCCATGTGTTAGTGCTGTCACACCTGCTCCTGTTTCACTCTCTTGTCAAACTCACATCTAAAGTATGTTGGAACCAAATGTGTTTAACATACATTACCCTTTAGATTTTTGATGATAACAATGTATTAAAAACTGTCAATTGGATATGCTAATATTTGTTCAAGTGTACAGGACCATAGAATTTTTTTTGGATATCTTATAAGGTTCTGAAAGAACAAAAGAGAGCAAAGGAATCAACAAAAATAAAACTTGAAGCATCTAAAGAGAAGTGCTCCTGAAGTTAAGTGCTTCTGAAGTGATGACGTCATCAGAAGCAAGTTCATCAGAAGCATCTCATCAGAAGCAATATCACCAGAAGCCGAAGTTCATCAGAAGATGAGAGACTTAAAAGCTTCAAAGGCTGTTCAATGGATTTAATCTCGTCCAGCATTGCAGAAGACTGAATGAGTGAAGCAACGACCGATTTGAAAGAATTTGAAAGCATTGGATGCTTGTTCTCTCAAGAGCGTTGACAAAGGACAATTGTACGAACTGTACAACCACTACCTCCACTACTCTATTTGTGTCTATGCATCAAGACAAGAATAACAGCTATGCCTGCAACAATGTTCCTTCAGACAAGGAATGCATTTGAAATTGATCCTTCATAGGACAATAACCATATCAAGCAAAAGATCATTGGTGATTTTGATCAAGCTTCAAACGACTCTTTTTAATGTGCTGACAATTTCCAACGTATCTTTCACACCTCTATATAAAGGAGTGAAGACCACTGATTTGTAGAATTTCTTATCAAAGTTCATATCTTAGAAATTCTAGAGTCTTAAGAGTCTGTATTTGATTTGTATTGTGAACACCACAGATTGTATATCAAGTGTTCAAACTCAAACCAACTTCTTTGTAATTCTGTTTGATTAGAAGTCTCTTGCTTGTGTGCTTGAGCAATAGAAGTCTCTTGCAGTTGTGCTTGAGCATTGGAAGTCTCTTGACTGTGTTCAGGAGCATAGGAAATCTCTTGCAGTTGTGCTTGAGTAATTTGAAGTCTCTTGCTAGTTGTTGCATTGAGCAGTTGTAATCAGATATTACATTCTTAGTGAACTCTCCTTAGAAGTGCAAGGGGGACATGACTACTTCTGGTTTGTGGAAGGAACCTGTATAATTGCTTTGTGTCTTTCTTCTCTCTCTCTCTCTCTCTGTTTTATCCGCTGCATTTAGATTCTGATTATCACTTCAGAAGCTGAATTCTATCTGCTTCTGATCAGTGACTTCAGTAGGAGAAAACGAAGAAAAAGTAAACACAATTCAACCCCCCTTCTTGTGTTTTTCCCACCTTCAAAGTAGACTCCATAGCTACTTACACTAAGATGCTAGAAACTCAAATCTCCCAAGTAGCCCAACAGGTAGCTACTTCCTCTCAAACCCCGGGAGTGTTTCCGGGTCAAACTGAAGCCAACCCCAAAGCCCATATAAATGCTATTACTCTTAGGGATGGAAAACAGTTAGAGGACCCCGTTGTGAAAACCACAACAATTGAGGTGAGATAGAGAGTGATAAATCGCAAAGTGAGAAAGCCATATGAGAGAATGAAAAACCACTTGCTTCACCACCTTATAAGCCTAAAGTTCCCTTTCCACAAAGGCTTGCTAAGCCTAGCTTGGAGGCATAGTTTAAAAAGTTTATTGACATGTTGAGAAAAATTTACATTAATATTCCTTTTACTGAAGCTTTGTCTCTGATGCCTCTCTATGCAAATTTTTTGAAAGATATTTTATTAAAGAAAAGAACGATAGAGGGTAATGAGACAATAGCTTTAACAAGAGAGTGTAATGTTGTCATAAAGAAATTTGCTCCAAAGCTCGGTGATCCAGGTAGTTTTTCCATCCCTTGTGTGATTGAGAGTGAAACCATTGAGAAAGCCATGTGTGATCTAGGGGCTAGTATTAGCTTGTATACCTTTGTGCCTCTTTAAGAGAATGAGTATAGGTGAGTTGAAACCTACCGAGATGACCTTGAAATTAGCTGATCGTATCACCATCCGCCCCGTCGGATTTATTGAGGACATCCCCGTTAAGGTAGGAGGAATATATATATCCCGATTTATTTTGTGGTGGTAGACATTGAAGAGGATTCCGAAATTCCTATCCTCCTAGGAAGACCTTTCCTCGCTACTGCGGGAGCTATCATAGATGTTAAGGGTGGTAGGGTTGTTTTTCAAGTAGGTGATGAGAGGGTAGAATTTGAAATGGCCAGTCTTATTGAGGACCCTGCTGTTTATTCTTGCAGCATGATTGATGATCATAGTATGAAAGAATGTTTTCTAACGTCTTCTACACAATATGATCTTTTTGATCCTTTTTGAAGGTGTTTCTAACCATCAAGCTAATGAGTTTAAACGAGTGCTTCGTGGGAGGAAACCCACGAGTTTAATTGTTTTATTTTGTTTGTTTTGTGTTGTTTTAATTTGTTTTGTAGGTAATTGTCCAAAAATGAGGAGAAAAATGGAAATTTTTTTTTTGAGCCTGTGACCAGAAGCCTAGGCACGACCCGTGCCTGTACTGGCACGGTCCTTCTCGACCAAAAGCAAACCAAAGCCCACAAAAACCAGAAGCCTTGGCACCGCCCGTGCCTGTAGAGGCACGGCCGTGCGCGACTCCTAGGCCTCCAAAACCAAATTTTCCTTCTTCTTCTTCCTCATTCACACCACAATAAATTTTGAGCTTCTCTTTTCCTTTTTCTTTTATTTTTTGCAATTTTTTTTCCTTGAGGTCAATGCTTTACCCAAATATGGGGGGGAGTCAATAAAATGTCAAGTGTCATAATGTCTCAAAGTCCCTTGAATTTGAATTTTTTATTTTGTTTTGTTGCGAAAGGCATGTAAAGCAGCTTGTTTTAATTGTGAAATATGACATAATTTTTTGTTAAGTCTCTTCTAAAATGGCTGTTTTTTGTACATGAAAGTAATTTCTTGTGTTTTGAGTGTTCTTGCTATACCCACATCATGTTTTATTGTGAAAATTCTCTTTGAGAAAAGCACAAAGTTGCAGTCTTTGAGTAAGTGTGTAGGTATGTATTTTAAGGAGCACGTTCTAACTTTAGTGGTAAGTTGACCCTTAAAAGTTTTCAGAGTAAAAGTGGTATAAGTTGAAGGTGAGAAAAACCACAAGAACGGGGGGGGGGTTGAATTGTGTTTATGGAAACTTCTTTTACGTTCTAGATAACTGTCCTCAGGTTCAGAGTCTGAAGTAGTTTAGAGTCTGAGTGAGTTCAGAGTCTATGTGCATTGGATAAAGTAAAGAACAGAAGAAGAAAGAACACAAGCAATTATACAGGTTCCTTCCACAAACCGGAAGTAGTCCTGTCCTCCTTGCACTTCCCAGAAGAGTTCCACTAAAATGTAATCTCAAATTACAAGTTGCTCAATCACACATGAAAGAGACTTATCTTTGCTCAAGGACACCTCCAAGAGACTTCTATGCTCAATCACACAAGAAAGAGACTTCTATGCTCAAGGACAACTCCAAGAGACTTCTATGCTCAATCACAACTGAAAGAGAC
>Ga0228711_1007137_pt1 | contig 16312 bp, 8 predicted proteins | sample MedpolnodulmetaG_2_FD_177996 | JGI IMG/M metagenome (GOLD analysis project Ga0228711, IMG submission 177996) | Root nodule microbial communities from Medicago polymorpha collected in Santa Monica, California, United States - brown nodules | ecosystem: Host-associated > Plants > Roots > Nodule...
TGTTCCTGTCTTAGTAAAACACTCAAGAGCACAAGTTAAATACCAAAGAATTAATCAAAGTCCATTTAATCCTTAATCATTAAAGTTTATTATCTTTAAAATTAATTTGGGATTTTGCCTCAACAGATCCCTCCTTGTTTATATATATTATTACTTTGCCATTCAAAAAAAAAAGTTAACTCATGTAGGTTATAACTCCAACGTGAGTTAACTCATGTAGGTTATATTTCAGTTTACTGAACGTGAGTTAACTCACGCAGTAGGTATTTTGATCAGTTTGTGTGGGAGTGAGTGTTTTTTGTTGGGAGAAGAACAATTTTCCAATTTTAAGTGTCTATCAGTGGACCTCTCTAATTAAACCTTATCTACAGCCGGTTAAAAAAATTGTTTCATGGTCCCACACAACAAAAAATACTTTTCTAAAGTGTGCATGAGTGATCATTTTCCTTCGTCTTATGCAACCCGTCAAGTTTCAGATCTAGTTCAGTGATATTTGGGTCAAATGCGGGGTGTGAGGTCCAATGATGTAAGCCCGTGACGGTTGAGAAAGAACCTTCTTCTTTCTCCTCCCTCTCTGGGTTGAGATATACAGCGATGGTGACAGGGCCGGCAAGTTTGAAGACGTGAGGATTTGTGTTCGTGAATAGATGATATATAAGTTAGAGTTCGAAAAGGTGGGTTTGGATTACAAAATTTGCTTTGCAATTTTTTCGATTGAATTAGAATTTGCGTTTGTTAACGGATCTGAAAACATGAGTGTAGAATGTCCAGTATCATGATGTTAACCTTTTCTCGTCAATCCAACATCATGCTCCTTGTTTTACTTTGAAAGGCTTGGCAAGTAATAACAACAGATAATCAAATTTTTCAGTAGTAATTTAATTCCTCGTGGCAATCAAATGAATCATAACTTTTCTTTGTTTGAATAGCTATGCTCCTAAGATAGGTTCATGCGACGTGTTACATGTAGAGATGTGGGGCATGTCGCATGTATATTGGTATGGATATGGCTCGAAGAGAATGGATCACACACTTGCAAGTGGAAAGCGACTCATCGCTCTTAGTTGACATGGTAATAGGGAAATGTAACATCAATGGAAATGTTCCTACCTTGATTCGGCGCATTTGTGACCAAAAAACATGAGTTGGCATGTTCATATCAACCATACATGGCGCGAAGGAAACAAATCAGCAGATTGGCTAGCTAATTTTAGTCTATCTTTGGACACCTTTGATTTACATATGATTGAGACTCCTCCTAAAGAGCTTCAATGTCTCCTTTTTTATGAAATTTATGGCGCTTGCATGCCTCAAAATGTTCGATTAATCGCTTTGTTTTCTTTTTCTTGGGCCGAGCCCTCTTTTTTGTACCAAAAAAAAAAGAAGAAGATGATTCATCTGAAAATTATGATAAAAGCAATAGCTTAATAGTATATGTGTATGAGCAAGGCAAATGTGTAAATTTTTTTATAAAGATGCATAAAAGTTGGATATGGAGGTTTTGTTGTGAATTTTTATATTGATGCAGTAGAAGGAGCTAAGTTATTTACAAGACAACCATCACCAAAAAAAAAAAAGTGACAGACTATAATGGGTAATTTTGAAAAGTGCACCAGTAGACCTTTAAAATTGAGGACCATATTAGGGGCTCCCAAATAAAAATTAAAAATGTCTTTACGAAAAATTATTCTTTGTCCCTAATTATAGATTTTTATGTCTTTCAAAAAAAAAATTATATGTTTTTATTACTTTTTTTCAAATATTTCTCTCATTAATATTATCAATTTGTCTTGAATATAAAAAATTAACATTAAATATATCTATAACAAAGGATAATTCAATAATAATTATAAATATTTAATACAAATTTGTTACTCAGACAATTTTTCTTAATACCCGTAAATTTTGTTACATAGGATAAAGAGGGTATTCTCTTCGCAATTTAATCTTTCGAATAAAATATCCGGCCCAATCTCCAAAACTTTAATCCCTCAAGCCTTATTTTGGCATCAAACCATCATTAAATCGACTTCTTTTTTCCCTGAGGAAAATGTTAGGATACCATGATAGAAATTATGAACTGAGATTTGTGGCAATTTACTTTTCAAAAAGTTAAAAATTGATTTTTCTTAATAAATATTTGTTATTTGTCAAATCCTTAACATGTATCTTTCATGAAAAAGGATTAATTTATTTCTCAAAACGTTAAAAAAAAAAATCTTAATTAATTTTTCTTATAACACATGTTAGCATGACTCTTTCACTAAAATCTTAACATCGTTTTCCAAAGCTTAATCCTGAAGTGTCCACATAAGTAATTACATTAGAAACTTGCAAAGATTAATTGTGTGAATTTGATGCAACCACCAACTTGTAGATCGTGAAGTAAATTAAAGTCAAGGATATATTTCCAATGTAGAGAGTCGTAACCATAGAACTGTCAAAATGAGTTAACATGTATGAATCGGTCTGCCAAACCTAATAAAAGTGGTTTATATTTGAATCCATTCATGTAAAAGTGAATTGGACTATAAGTTTGTGTGAGAAAAACAATTTTAGAATCAGAAAATAGAAATCATATCTTCAATTAAAATCAATTATGAAGGTAGAATCAATTATATTCGATAGCAATCGAACATGTCAGAATCAATTTTATACCTCCAAAAATCAATTATGATCCCTTTAAATGGAAGCAAACATGCACGTAGTTGAAATTTGTTTGATTGTAAAACATTCATTCGCTTACACTCTGTACTTCAATGTTCACTCCGCTTACACTTCTCTAATGTTCTTTCAAACAATCTTTTAAACTTTCTTCAACATTCAACCGCTTACACTTTGTATCCTTTAACCCTTACCCTTCCTTTGATCTTTCAAACTTACTTTAATGGTTCACTCGCTTGCACTCTATACTTGTTTTCTTCAACATTCGTTCGACTATGGATTCTGTTATCCAGACACTTGAAAATTTTGATTCCCCGAGAGTACACTCCTTGGTTTACAATTACCTCAGTTTCTATCGGAAATCAAACATTCATCCTCCAACTTTGTATCCTCTAACCCTTACCCTTCCTCGTCCAAAGTTTACGCCCTTTACATACACAATATTAATTATTAAAGAACGTCTTGAATTTATCCATTGGAAGCATGAAGACTTAATTATTGATCTGGTTAAAACCTACCAACTTTGTATTAATTATTGTGAAGTGATGTCTTGTCGTCCATTTGATTATGCAGTTACGTGGGAAGGATATTGATGATTTACACCAAACTTTTTTTTGTTTACTTACATTTAAGGCTTTACTTCACATATTGTCAGATTTTTACTACTCAATATAATAATTTTCATTGCATTAGTCATATCAATTGCAATTAATTAACATATGCAATTAACAATAAACTTTAGTAAATGCAATTATCCACCTGTTAAACCATAATTAACAACTATTAATCAATTACACGTACATTAAACTAATCTATAACCATCCAACCCAATCAGTTTCACTTCCAAAGCAACTTAATCTAACTACAACTTCCTCTTTTACTTGTTTACGAGTTCAAAACACAAGCACAAGGGAAGATCAACTTCCTCTCACTCGCCTTTATAAATTTTACAAAAACATACAAAATATCATATGTATAGCCATACAATTTCAATTTGATAACAGTAAAACTTAATTCAAACCTTACAATCTCAATAAGAACAAGTTTATAAAGTTAGTATATTTTGGACATTTCAATTGTTCTTGTTGGGGTTGTAAGGTTTGAGTCGAGTTTCATCAGTGTCAAATTGAAATTGTATGGATATACATGTGATATTTGGTCATAACTTGAGATAGAAAACTAGTTTTTGTCTGAAACCAATTGGGTTTGAAAGTGGATGAATTCATGAAGGTTGCCCAGTACATCTTAGTTCTTCTCTTTCAAATTCTTGTTTCACAACGGGTCTGTAACCCAAAACAAAACTCTTCTTCATCCGCCGACTTGTAAATTATGAATTCATGAAGGTTGCCCAGAACAAAAAAAGAAAGAAAAAAACCAATACATCTTAGTTCTTCTCTTTCAAAATCTTATTTCTCAATGAGTCTGTAACCCAAAACAAAACTCTTCTTCATTCACCGACTTGTAAATGATGAATTCATGAAGGTTGCCCAATAAAAATTTTAAAAAAAACCAGTACATCTTAGTTCTTCTCTTTCAAATTCTTGTTTCACAACGGGTCTGTAACCCAAAACAAAACTCTTATTCATCCGCCGACTTGTAAAATTTCAGTAACAAGGTCAATCACCTTCCCAAAACAAAAGGAACATCCCATAGTATTTTAGTAACTCTACTTGTAAAATTTCAGCTATACCACAATCACCGACATCATATGACCAAGCACGGTTGAATGTTTTCTTTTCAATACGAGAAGATGCGCGATGATAAGGTCCCACCCATCAGTGGCCCCTTCGTATCAGCAAAACATTTTCGTGAATTTTTGGTTGACCGCTTTGATTTTCAAGAGTCCAATATTGAAATCATAAATAATGTTAACCAAATAACCCAAGACAAAGTGGTTATATTGAATAAGATGTGTGAGCTGACAAAGAAAATAAAAAAAGGAGACACGGTGGTGTTGTTTCTATCTAGACATGGAGTCCGCAGAGTAGAGGATCGCTGCAACAACTCCACAAAGTTCATTGAGGGTTTTGTTGATGGGCCCTATGAAAGTCATGGATATACTAGAGTAACAGATCACGACATTAATGAAATCTTTGGGGATCTTTCAGATGAAATTTGTTTTTTGTTTACTGGTGATTGTTGTAATTCAGGAGGGCTCCTTGGTGGAGCCCAAGAGGCAGGTGGTGTCAGTAACCTTCTTCGTGTCACTGACAAACAAATGGCACCAAAAGCTTTGAAAAAGCGGAGAATAAGAGTTTACTTGTCCGCTTGCCAAACTGGACATATTACAACATCAACGCAAGTAGGGTTGAAAATCAGTTTAGTACAATTAAGACAATCCTGCACATGTATCTTATCTAAAAGAAACACATATGAAAGATTTTAGTCTAATATACAAGAAGAAAAACATAAAAAACCAAGTGACATCTTATGATGTCATAAATTTAAAGCATAACTTGAACTAAAGTGCGTTTATAACCTTGAAAGCTCTTAGCCTCAGCTAGCTGAATGATGACAATAGCGTTTTGGATGTCTTCACTTGCTATGAAATTGTTAATGTCATCAACATAGCTTCTAAATAGTGTACATTATATCTTGTATCTTTTTAAAAAATAATAGCAAAAAATAGTCAACATTTTGTATAACTTTTAAAAAACTAACACCATAAAAAACAGAAATTTACCTTCCTGCTTTAAGTTCAATCACATTTAGCTTTGTCATGGTACCATTCCTTTCTAATCCCCTCTCACTACCAACTCCAGTAAACACACCAATAAGGTCTAAAAGGATTAAAAACAAAAAATAATTAGATAAACATAAAGTTGTTGACATTAAACTATTACGAATATTTAAAGTCAAGGTTTCTCCGACCACTTCAGAAATTGGTATCAAATGGTACGGTGACTTAGTGATATTCAGATTGGGGAGATATTGAACCTTAGAGTTAAATTGAAAGTTAAGTTTGTATTGTATCTAGTGGTTCTAGAAGCATCGCCATTGTTAACAACACTCATGTTTTCAAAGTTGTAACATTTCCCTTCAAAGAGGTCATTTATGAACTTGTAAAGTAGAGTTTCCATTTATTTATTTATTGTGTCAAAGTCGAATGAACTTACCCTTCAAGTTCCAAAATATTTTCACAATTGAAATTTCAGAAATAGAAGAAAACTAAAAAAGTTTAGACATTTTTTAGTCTTTTGTGAAATTTCCTTACAAAACTAATTTTAAATTTTGGAAATAAAAAACATAAAACAAAGAACAAAAGAGGGAAAGAAAGCAATGCTATGTCAACACAAAACAATGTTGGGTGCATTTTAGTTCAACCCAAGCCGCACCTTTTACACACAAATCCTAGGGTTTGAGGTTAATTATAAAACAATAATATTTGAGGTCAAAATTGAAGGGAAAATTTCAAAATAGATAAGTAAAAGATTTTTACCTTATGAATTTAAATTCACCTTGATCCTATCCTTCAAATCCACCCCTCAGGACTGATTTTGTCTAGACTCCCCTTTGTTGAAGCCTGTATAACCCTCGATTTCTAACACTTTGAATGGAAAATGGATTTTTAAGAGAAAGTCGACGGTAATGGGTTGGGGATATTAATCATCCATTGAGGAAAGTCTTTGTTGGTTTGTATAAATGTGTTGATAATGTTGTTTGTCTCATAGTCCTCTTGCTTTTCAGTTTCAAGCATTTCTCTTATTTCTCCAGCGTGAGATCGGGGAAAGCATACCCCTTTTGTTGGTTGCATTAATTGACCATGAAAAAAAAGTTGAAATTGAGTATTGGGTTGGACATGATATTTGGCATGGCTTAATTTTTTTTCGTTGTTTCTTAAAAAGTGGCCCGAAATGTTGATTTCTTGGAGGGAAATTAACCAATTCAATTTTTTTTAGTTGCAAATGTATTTTGATGAATTTTAAAAATTGTACAATTGATTTTGATTATGGTTTTCTGATCCAATTTCCTAAAATTTATCCCAATCTCAACCTCGAAAAAATGTTAATTTGGCAAGAGGTGGTTTAGAGGATGACACGTTGGATTAGGAGACTAAAAATGGGAGAGGGTTGTATATTATTAACATATATATCAATGTTTTAAAACCCGAACCGATGATCGACTCGGTTAAGGCACTGGGTCACTGGTCGAAACAGTGGGTCACAGGTCGGACCGCATGACTATTGACCCGGTCTATATAAAAATATTTATGACCAAAAATTACACTATGAATGAAACTTTGATTAAAAAAATCCTGTCATTTTTTTTTTCTATTTAAAGTTCGTACACTAAAAAATTATATTCACAGCTGCAAGTTTGCAAGTTAATATCTTAACCGCAACACAATTCAAGCTATTTCAAATTAGCTCATACATTAAACAATAGTACTGCATAAAAAATCTCACAAATAAGTTATAATTCAGATTTCATCTTTAAAACATAGTATGCTCTAATCATTGTTGGAAATCAAAATATAACTGACTTACAAACCCTAGTAAGTTGTATAGTCAACAAAAAACAGAAACTCAAATAAGTTATAACAATTCACTAATCAATTAACTATTTATGCCTATGGAGTCAAATTGTTATAGTCTTGATGTCCATATTCATCATCTTCATCGGTTGAGATAGGAGAGGAGAACGGCGGTTGAAAATGACATTTGGGTTGGGAGTACGTGTTACTAGAGTTTTTGTCTTTATATATGTTATGCCTTTTTATTAAAAAAAAATGGAAAAATGGGTTGGGTGGGCTAAACTGGTTAAGCGGTCCGTCCACTGACCCGGACAGGTCACACGAGTTTCAGCGGGTTAATTGCATATCCGGTCCAGTAGCCTTCCTAAATCGCCGCACCCTCCGGTTCGCGGGTCGACCGGTCCAACCGGTTGGGTCGGTCAGGGTTTTAAAACACTGATATATATTGTCAAAAAGTTTCCTCCTAAATAGAGTATCTTTTTCGTACATTGTTTGTCTCTGTACTTACTAATTCTCCCAAAATTTCCTTGCAAATTTTAATCACTTGAGATTTGATCATAAACATATTTAATTAGTGATATGGCATCTGATTAGATACGTGGCACTGACGTGTCACAGGTTGACTGGGTTAGGACTGTGGTGACTCAACAAAACCATCGAAAATGACCTTTTTACCCTTATTGAGATCAGATAGGTGCGAAATCACCATGATACCCACGTCTTCTTTATCTTACTCTAAAATCTCGATTCCTTCTTACCCCGAAATCCAGATTCAATCTCAAGAACACACCCTTCTCTCTCAACAAAAACCAACGTCATTCCCAAAACAAACACATGTGATTCAGCAAGTTGAAACTCGAAACGCATTCTCATAACAACATCACTGTCATTCAAAACGGCTATCGAAACGGTTGTGTTTCTTTAACGAAGGCAGAAACATAAAGATGAAAAAGACGATGGAGATATTGTAATGGAGGCTCGATTGCGATGATTATTAAGAAAAAAGAAAACTAGGACAGAGTATTCTCACGGTTTGCAGTGGCCTTTTGAACTTCGGCGAGTGGGGTTCAGCCTGATTCCAAGTTGTTGTTGTTTTTCATTCAAGGGTAAAGCTTCAAAGGGAAAAGGAACTTGATTGCTCTTCTGATTAGATTTAGAATCTTGTCTCCTTTTCATATACAAATTAAGAATAAAATTAAAAAAATGATAAAATAACATAAGATATAAAGCAAGAGGGTTGAAGGGAGTTAGTTACAGTGAGGCAAAGAGGGACTATGAAAGAGCATGAGATGAAACTGGGTTAGTTTGATGCCGGTGAAAATGAAATGTTCATAAAAGCTTAAGTTATGTTCGGGTCTTACAGCAGGAACTGATTGAAGTCGTGACAAGACTTCTGATTCATGGTAGCTCACCCTCCGTTATAGATCTCCTTCTTTGAGTTTGTGAAGATATATCTGATGAAGAGAGATTTGAGTTTTGGAGAGGGAAGGAGAAGAAAGGGTAGAATGGTCATTTGACACTTGTCTAGTTTCATTAGGGACAAAATGACCATTTTAGTAACATTGGTTGAGTCATCCGTATTCTTTTTCAGTCAGATTTTGTCACGTCAACACCATATTACTAATTAAACGCCACATCAATAATTAAATGGGTTTAAGACCAAATCTTAAGTTATTAAAATTTGTAGAAAAACTTTAGAGGATTAACAAGCACTAAAATTCAACTAAACCCGTGACAATGAGTCATCCTATTTAACATGGTCGCTACACTAATAATATGATAACTTTGGTTTATGCCACTTTGTTCAATCAACATCATCCAAAACAAAAAAACAAAAATAAAACTCGCGCTATGAAAATTGGAAACCGCCAACCACTAAAAATCACAAATTTTCCTTTTCAAAAACGCGACATCGAAAACACTATTGAACCACTAATCCACGTCATTGATCCCCGTGAAATCTCTAATTCATTCTGAACCATCGATAAAAAAGAAATCAACCGTCAAAAACACCTCAAACCCCATCACACGGATCGACATTCATAACCCTTGTGTTTTTTCTCCTTTCAAAAAACACACCACCCCTTAAATCTCATCACCTATATAAACCAAACCGTAGTAACCACATCTCATTCACACATCTCTTCTTAGGTATATCAAATTCTCATTAATTTTCCCAATATCTAATTATAGTTCCTGAGTAATTAATTATAATTTTCTTTGTTTATCGTGTAGGTTTTTTGTTGAATTATTTTTGCGAATCAAGATGTCTGGACGTGGAAAAGGTGGAAAGGGATTGGGAAAGGGAGGAGCAAAACGACACCGTAAGGTGCTTCGTGATAACATTCAAGGAATAACGAAACCCGCTATTCGTCGTTTGGCTCGTAGAGGAGGAGTGAAGCGTATCAGCGGTTTGATCTATGAAGAGACACGTGGCGTGTTGAAGATCTTTTTGGAGAATGTTATTCGTGATGCGGTTACTTACACAGAGCACGCTAGGAGAAAGACTGTTACTGCTATGGATGTTGTTTATGCATTGAAGAGACAAGGAAGGACTCTTTATGGATTTGGGGGTTAGGCTTTCAGGATTTTCTGTTATTTTCTTGTCGTTTTTTATTTCAAGTTTTATCGGGTTTGGGAAAAGTCTTGCTGTCAAGAAAATTTGGCAAGGTTTGTGGTTGAATTTAGGTGGTGTTTTTTAGGAGTAATTATCTTTTGTCATAGGTAGTTTAACTGTTTCATGGTTTGAATCTGTTATGTAACTACTAGTTTTAATCAAAAAGTATTTCTGATTTCAGATCTCGTTTTGTTTCTTTTTTCATCAAGATTTTAAATCTCTTGTTTTAGGTTTTGCTTTTTGATTTGTGAAACATGTATTGCAATTTCAATGTCTAACCAACGCAATTTTTCCAAGAAATCTGTAATGCAAATATTAATTACATACTTAGTGATTGAATGAGGATGTAATTGTGTGCGCTAACCTGAAACATCTTAAGTTGTTAAATTGAGGAATGACCAATTAGTTTTTTCACCACTGGGTGCTAATGTACTGCAATCTGTGGACCTTAACTAGTACTGATGGTTCCCATGTGTTTTTCCATCTGGAGAATTTAGCAATCTAGGTTAAGGTACCTTCTTGTAGTAGGTGGAGAAACTTGAGATTTCGTTAAAGAATTTAACATCGAATAATGCTAGAAAACAATCCCATGGGAACAATTTACTGCAGCGTGCAGTGACTTCAAAATTCAAATACCTAGGAGTCAAGATTCAAAACCCGTGTTTTGCAGCCATTGAAACATAAGTTTAACAATGAGGCTCATAGTTAGGATTTACCCTTATGTTGTCTGCTCAATCACCTTGTCCTGTTTCTGGTTGAGTTACATCTAAGCTAAAAAAAAAATACAAAAGAGCGTGAATGAAAATTTGGTGTATTGAAAGTGTATATTAGGCGGTGTAATTTCAACTGAGAATGAATTGTGGAATTTGTGGAAGAATTTGGAGAAATGCTGCAGGTACATTTTATGGAACTCGCAATACTTCACTCCTTCACTCCCTTGCACTTAATAGTAACATAATTATATAGAGTCTTGCTTATAGTTGATCATGGTGGAAGCTACCCTATGCACACACATTATGATTCCGCGGAATTGTTGATCATTTGAAAAAACTATTAGAGGTGGAGATGTTATTGTGTTTCCTAAAGGACGCATGCATTTCCTTGTCAACTTCCGTGCCAGAACAGCGGTTGCTTTTTCATCTTTCTCCACTGAAAACACTGTTGGTTTTCAGTTTGCTGATAAATTCTCCTTTGTTACTCAAAAGATAAGACAGCTCTTCTTGATTTTGAATAAATCAAGAAGCTTAAGACTGATACTGCTGCTATGGATGTTGTTTATGTGCTTTAGAGGCCAGAGAGGACTCTACGGGTTTTGATTTTGTTGTTTGGGGAGGGAATTGAGAGGTACGTTTTTAGGAGAAGATTTGGGAGTAATTATGGTATATGTGTATGTTGTCTGTGATAGGTAGTTTGCAATTGACAATGTCCTATCTTACCAATTCATTTTTCCATTTAAACCCTAAACTAAGAGATAAATTAGAATTCTGGAATGCAATTACTAATGACAAATACTAAAAGATTAAGTAAGGATGTTTTAGTCCAATTTATATCTTTAACGTCAAGAGTTAAGGAACTAAGGACTATGTGTCATATAGTAGTGAAAAATAATGAATTTGGTATTCTTCAAAAGTTGGTGCTCATGTATATCACACAAGTTAAGGAACTGGGGACTATGTGCCAGTTGTTGCAGTCATGTCTTACTTGTGAAGACTCCTTTGGATTCCATTGGTTTTGTCATCTGGGAAATTTGGCAATCTAGGATAACCTGTTTTCTCCATCAAACCAGTTGAGCTGTCTGAAGTAGCCAGGGAAAACTGGATTTCGTTAAAGAACTTAATATTGATTGTGCTCAGAAACAATCCCATCAGAACAATTTACAATTTACTGCAGGATAATCTTGAAACATGTCTCTTAGGAATCCTGTTTTTTGTGGATCCATTGTGTTTAGGGGATGATTATCAAAGATCAATAATAGGTTAGTGTGGTACACTCAGCTTGCTGAAGAGAGGAGATTTATGTTTTATCCTACTCTTCCCGAAGATTTGGACATGAGACGGTGTTTTCAAACAGCTATGGTGTAGTGGACTGCGTCAACCAAAACCTGTGTTTATGGACAGCTATTCTGCAAAGACATCATGCAACATCTGGGAGATATCCAAACACAAGCTGAATATTGTGCTCAATCACTCTGTACTACTTCTGGTTTTATTTTCTTCGAGGAAAATGATGTTTTAAGCTCCAAAGAAGAGAGCAATGCAGTTTATTGAAAAAGTATGTCCGAGGGTGTGCAATTGGCATGAGAAAAGTGTGGAGATGAGTTTTGCAAAATTCAAAATGTTACATGATTTTATTAGTCAGGCGTATGGTTCATGCTAAGTGTTGCGTGAGATAAATCAATTCCATTGCTTAAACTAACATTATCTTAACATATAAGCTGTAAGATAGATAGGACTCTTCTCAATGCTAATAGTTCATTTTAAAGGACACCTTTGCATGAAATATCCATATTTAGTTTTAAATGTCATCAGATTTAATTAAATAACTGATTATGTCACATCCCATTGCACTAAAAAATTGATTATGTCACATCCCATTACACTAATTTAATACACACAAGTAGACTATATATATTATCTCTCTGATGACTAAGATTTGGACTATATAAAAGCCTCACATTATTCTCATATTCTCCGTCTCTCATACACTGCAACTGTTTAGTTTATTCTTCACAAATTCCATGGCCTCTGTTTGCATATCCAATTCTGTCAATAACACAAGTATTCCGATTCGACCAACCTTCACGAACCTCTACAAGTGGCCAGAATCTGAAGTAGAATTTGTGAAGACTATGAACTCAAACAATTACCGTGACAGAGTTGAAGTTGATAGCCTCTCCTGCAGGCAAGTGTATCTGAGAAGCTACAAATTCTCCAGGAAGAAATTGAGTGTTACCGAGAAGACCATAAAATATTTCATCAGTGTAAAGGAGAGTGTGATTTGTGCTAGCAATCTATTATATTGTAATAGTAAGGGTAATCGTAAGATTCTAGGGAGGACTAAGTATATCACTCATGCTGCTGTGTCAGTCTACCATAGGTTGCTTTCTCGATCCGATAAGGTCCATGTGGCTCGTCAGGATTTCTAATGTTGCGTGGTTGTTTGTTTTTATGGTGGATCAGTGTCCAATAAGAATAAGGATCAAAGCTATAGTTTGTAGTTTCTATTAAATCATGGTCGATTGGGATATGAACGCGAGTATAGTAATTGTAGAACTAGTGAAATCAAACATATAAGCTATCATACATCTTCTCTTCTGATCAATTACTGGTTTTAATACGTGCAAGCTATATTTACACTTACAGCTAGTATCTTTCTTGTAACCTCCTTTTATCAAGTCAAATAAATGTTTGCTTGCTTTTAGTTAAGCATATTAATATCAATATTACAGTTGTTATCTTCTTTAATATTCATGAGACTTGAATAAAAACTAGCTCTACCCTATGGTACAAAATGAAAATAATATAATTATGTGCCATATAATTCTGAGAAGGGACTTGGTCTAAAAGGGGCAGAGATGATTTTATAAGGTTTGTATGTCATGAAAGTTACTCTACTATATACGTGTTACTTTGCGTAATATTGGAGTCAAATGTGGAATGAAACGTTGAATATGACAATGGATACTATATAGATTTATATATTACATTGACATTGAAATATTGAACTCATTTAATTTAACGTGTGCAAGTGTAACCTATTAATAAGACTATAGTAGGCTTTGGAGTTTCTGTTGTACAAGCCGGCTAAGAATTTATAATACTGATGTGACATTATTTTTCTAGCAGTTGCAACTATAGAAGTTTCATCTACTGCAATGATCTTGGAACCCACACGTTTCTTTGGAATTCAATGGTTATCGAAGATCAACAGGGTAGTGTAGTATTCTAGGCTTGCAAAAGATAGGGAATTCGTGTTGATCTTACTCTTTTAATGATGGTGCTCTTTCAATTTGTGTTGTCTACAGATCAGATTAGTTTGTGCCTTTCGTTATTTTGCTCCGTCGTAAGAATAAACTTATCCTACTATTAATATTACCGTTGTTATTATTATGCGTGAGGCTTGAATAAAAATTACCTTAACACTTTGGTTACACGATGAAAAATATAATTATGTGACTTGTAGTTTTGAGACGGGACCTAGACACTGAAAAGGGAATGTAAAAGATAGGGATATGAATGGACTATTAGATCTTGAGCACTACACATCAAAATCGTCCAAAAGATAACATGTCAAATCTGAGCCAATTAACCAACGCTCGTAATATGTTTTTCATTTTATACTGGCTGTGGTGTAACTACTATAGAAACTGTTATATCTAGAGAGAAAATTTGTCTTCACATTCACGAACAGGCTACATCGCCATCGTGTTTTTTGTTCGGCCATTGTCCAAGGAGAAGATAGTGATGGTTACAGAGAGCATAAGAAAAGAGGTTGCATTTTAAATGAGAGGAAAACTTGTGATACATGCAGTATACAATGTAAAAGGGTGAAACTTTAATCTAGCAAGAATTTTAAGTGCCACACAATGCGAGACCTATTAGAATTTGCCACGATACATCACATGTTCAAGTTCCATGGCAAGTTTTTTTATGACTTCATTAGATCATTAGAAATCTGATACATTTTCAGTTCAATGAATTTTACAGTCTTATTGATGAATCATGTTTGTTGATTTGACAGTACATTTTAATGGGAAGGTGGATTATACATATAGGATATATCACGATCATGTATGATTTAACCACCACTCAGGAAAAACCGTTGTTAGTTTATATAATTTGTTACTTTCTGTTACTCTTCCATATATAAGCAAGCTTGTTATCATCCTTGTTTGACTAACTTGAAAGAAAAGTTATTCACAAACTTGCTCTCTCTTTCAAAATTTGAATCAAGTACTGACCATGCAATGCAACATTGGTTGTATCTGCGAAACTTGAAAATGCTAAATGTTGCATAAAAACGTGCTAAGATTATCTGTGAAACTGGAATACAAATTCAATAGTAAGAGAACTTTGCCAATACACTAAAAGTACATAAAGAAATAAACCATGCAACTTGCAAATATATATAAAAAATAAATTAGAAGAACAAAAAGGAAGCAAATGAATACAAAAAAAAAAACATGATTCAACTTGTTTTAACAAGTCAGTAAATACATAATAACCTTCATCTTTCATCTGAAAGAAAAATAGAAAACATGTGTATTTTTTGGCAGTTTCTACAAACTTCCTAGGAGAATCTGGTTTGATTTTCCCTGCTAGTGCTGTATCGGTGATTTGTGCCAACTATCCTTTTTTCTGATATTTCATCGCCATTCTGCTAATTTCATCATTTCCCTAGGAAGCAATAGATCTTTTTTCTGACAGGCTTTGCACAGAGAACTTCAAACAAAGACTTCTCCTCCTCTTCAATGCCACTTTCCTGCCATCCCTTAACTCTGTCTGGTGCAGCGCTTCCATGTCTTCGACTGCCTTTGTCTTCCCAACCTCTTCCTTTTCCTGCACAGTGCACAACAAACTCCGACCAAGACCAATGCACTCACTACCCTGAGACTCACACCAGCTATCACACCAACCTGAATATAACTTGAACCAATAGTAAGTTCTTTGCAAGACCAAAACAAGCAAGCAAAAAACATATATACTTAGGGTTTATTAGGATCGACTTATTTGACCTTACCTGCTTGCATAAAAACTTGTGAGATTGTTATAGAGAACTTATAGAAACCATTTATTACATGTCCATCAGTGTTTTCAGCTTATTTCCATAAACTCTTCGGGATAACTTATGAAAATCGCTCATAGCTTATATAAAAGCAATTTTATTTCATCTTTTGTCACAAAAATAGTTTATACATAAGCACTTAATTAAACCATTTATGAAAACAAGACTTGATACATAAGCATTTAATTGACAAGCAAATCACATTAATTTAATTCCGAATTAACAACAAACAAATAACATCAATCATACATTAAACTTTGCAATATTGTGATGAAATTAAAAACACAAAAATTGATTAATTAGACCATATATATCTATGACAACCTATGAAGCACGAACACATCTAGGACTACGCGTGTCGTTGTGTCTGACACGCGTCGGTGTCCGACACTCTTATGACACTTGTCCGACATGTGTCGGACAACTAAATTGGTGTCCTAAATAATATTGTTTTTTTCTTTAATTCAACATTTCTAGGATTGATGTCCGACACCTATATAACACTTATACGAGCCATGTCGGACAACTCAGACAAATATCTAAAACATTTTTCTTTCTTTCTTGCTTCCACATGCCGCAAATACAAGAGTTACATATGTTTTGAGAAATGTTGATCATTTAAGGGGTAACTGACATTACAGTTTATTATAACATTTTTAGCTTCTTTGATAATAAATGAATAAATAAAGGTCAAATACTATGATATCTTGTTTTAAACTTTTTTCTAATGAAATAACTTGCTCAAGTTTTTTTTTTTTTTGACAAATAACTTT
>Ga0228711_1007138_pt1 | contig 16309 bp, 16 predicted proteins | sample MedpolnodulmetaG_2_FD_177996 | JGI IMG/M metagenome (GOLD analysis project Ga0228711, IMG submission 177996) | Root nodule microbial communities from Medicago polymorpha collected in Santa Monica, California, United States - brown nodules | ecosystem: Host-associated > Plants > Roots > Nodule...
TAGTACTTTGATTATGGATCCTGCACACTTGAACAAATTGTTTAGCATATCCAATTGATTATTTTTAATACCTTGTTATTGTCAAAACTCAATAGGTGACTTGTGAAACACCCTTGTTCCAACATAGAGTTATCTTATTTCTCTTCGCGAAGATATTTCGAGTCCTTGGGTTATGATAGGAGATTTCAACGAAGTCCTTCATCCCTCTGAGATAAAGGGGTGCATCTTTACAGCTAGACAAGCGGAGAAATTTTCTCATATGATGGAGCAATGTAATCTTATTGACCTTGGAGCTACGGGTAGTAGTTATACTTGGACTCGTAAGGAACGAGGGATTATGAAGGTTGATAAAAGGTTGGATAGGGCCCTTGGTGATTGTGCATGGCGTACTACTTTTCCAGAAGCTTATGTAGAGCACTTGACACGACATTATTCCGACCATCACCCTATTCTCTTAAGGGGTGTTGGTTTTGTTCCAGCTAAACGTGTGTGACCTTTTCTCTTTCAAGTTGCCTGGCTAACACATAAATTTTTTCCAGAGGTGGTCTATAAAGCTTGGGATAAAGGTGAACATATTGTACCCGTGAGTCTTGAGCATGTTCGGTTAGATGCCACTATATTCAACAAAGAGGTGTTTGGGGACATTCATAAAAGGAAGGGTATTCTTGCGGAAAAATTAAAGTAGGTGCAACACAACTTAGAAACGGTTGATTCAAGCCACCTCATCATGACAGAGGCATCAATCCAACAAGAATATAATGATGTTTTAAAGCAGGAGGAGATCCTTTGGTACCAAAAGTCGAGGGAGAATTGGGTGAAACTAGGAGACCGTAACACGAGCTTTTTCCATACTCAGACACTAGTAAGGAGAAAGCGAAATAAACTCCAAGGTCTCTTTCTTGAAAATGGTCAATGGAATTCCGATGATGTTATCCTCCAAGCAGAAGCCATAAATTACTTTAAATAGTTATTTGAGGTAGATCACTCCACTACTCTAATAATTTATTGGTTAATCATATGCCTTGTTTAAGTGAACAACGTAGAGATTCTCTTACAACACCGGTCCTTAAGGAAAGGGTGAAGAGAGCCGTGTTTAGTATGAAGTCATATAAAACGTCTGGTCCTGATGGTTTCCAACCCATATTTTTTAAACACTTTTGGGAAAGAATTGGGGATGACATATGGCATCTTGTGCATACGACTTTCAATATAGGTACTATTAATGCTTCAATTGCAGAGACATTAATTGTCCTGATTCCCAAGGAGAGTAATCCCCAAAGGTTAAAGAATTTCAGACCAATCAGTCTTTGTAATGTCATTTTTAAGTTAATCACAAAAGTTTTGGTTAGTTGCTTGATGTAACGCCCTAATTTATTATTTAGTTATTTTATCAAGTTTAGTGTCATTATGAATAATTTATTTGAATAATTGCGATGTGTGATGTTTTGTGTTATGTGTTGGTGAATATTCGTAGCTTATTATAATATTATTAGTGAAGGAATACAATTAAAATAGAATAATGAGGCAGTAAGGGCAAAATTGGAATAAGAGGGAATGTGTTAAGTTAGGAATAAGGAGAAGTTAGGAAAAGAAGAGTCAGACACGTAAAACAGTTTTTGGAGGAAACGTGAAAGTGAGAAGTCAGAGAAGAGAAGAGCATTGTGAGAGGGCAAGGGAAAGCTTAAAGAATTCAAAGTTCATCCAATCTAAGGTAAGGGTGGGACTAACCTTCTTTAATATGAGTTCTATAATTCTGAAAAAGGGGTTAACTTTGATGTTGTTGATAATTGTGATGTTAAAGAAGTTAGGGTTTTGAATTGCAATTTGATTCTTGAAAGTGTAAGTAATCCAGTGAATTAATGTGAAAGTTGATGTTTAGGTTGTAGAGTAACCCTAGGTAATGTTTCCTAACAATTGGGATCGAATGGGTCAAAAATTGGGTTTTTGGGCAACAAGTGATCAAACACGTACCTGTGTTAGTGCTGAATTTTGGAAACTTCAAAAATTCATAACTTGAGTTCCGAGAGTCTGATTCGTACGCCGTTCGAAGCGTTGGAAAGATAACGAGATGAGCTACCTTATAATAATAGTATCTGGCCCAGGATGTGAGTTATCTTGTTGTGGAATAACTTAAAATGGAACTGCTGTGTTAAAAATTCTGATTTTTGGTGAAGTGAAAGTTTGGATTTTAGCGCAATTTCGAAACTGAAAATGTTCCAGATTTTGAAATGGATTTCAGAACGTGATTCCTATATATTTAATGATGAATTTAGGTGTATTTTAATAATTATTTCGTTATGTCCTTGAGTTGTTTTTGAAATGTTTTCGATTAAGGTATGCATGCTTGAGTTTCATAATTATAAGTGTGTGAATGAAATTATTGTTTATTTGCGAAGAATAATGTTGATTAATTGTGAAATTGTGATGCAAAGTTGATGTTGCTGTTGTTGCATTTTAATTGTGTCATTGCATAATCATTTCATTTTAACCACGATGGCCTGTATTGGTGATTTTTTAAGCGAAGGGGGTTGTAGCCTGTCAAAGCTGAATCACGGCATTAGCGAAGGGAGTTGTAGCTCTGTTGGTACCACATGTGTAATTGCATTGCATTGCATTTGTTGAGTCGTGTCGTTGCACTGTTGAGCGAAGTTAATTGATGATTTGTAGTTGGTCTTATGTGAAGCATTTGTTAATGATGAATTGTTGTTGTTTTGTGTTGTTATATTCTTTTACATGAATTATTGCTTATTATTATCGAATGTGAGATCTCACCCCTTCTGTTTGAATGTTACCTCTACGTGTGTAACGTGCAGATATTCAGGAGTAACAGCTGATGTGAGTTGAATTTTCGTGTCGTCATAAGAGTCATGCTCTGATACGTAACGGGATGGGGATTCTTATGTGTTTTATTTTCTATTGTTACGTATCTTCTTATAATTTGATGTTGGACCACTTTTAGATGGATTTTATTTATGTTGTTGAGGTTGAGGCATTAGTGCCAAGTAATGCTTAAAGATTAAATATTTCTACTGCGACATTATTTTGAATTATTGAAAGCAGTTGTTTAAATAAATAGTGAATTTAACTCTATTTGTGTTAAATGATATTTTGAAGAACGAAATGTGACATCCTGTTTGCGATGAACTCTTATTTATTTTATATTATTTATATGTTGGGAAAACGGGGTGTTACAATTGGTATCAGAGCAGGTTGGTCCGTCCGGCCAAGTAGTCGAGTCGTTAGTGTCGTGCGACGGTTGAATACTGTCGTTGTGTTTCCTAATTAATGTTTGTTGTGTAGTGAACCGAGAATGGTTGGAAGGAACGATGCTGCTATTGCTGCTGCGTTGCAAGTTGTGGCTCAAGCTGTGGGGCAAGAACCTAATGCTGGTGCTGGTGGTAACGATGGGGTTCGGATGCTGGAGACTTTTCTGAGGAACCATCCACCTGCCTTCAAAGGCAGATATGATCCTGATGGAGCTCAGACATGGCTCAAGGAAGTCGAGAGAATTTTTCGAGTCATGGAATGCACCGAGCCTCAGATGATGCGTTTTGGTATGCATATGTTGGCTGAGGAGGCTGATGATTGGTGGGTAAGTACTCGCCCGATTCTGGAGAACGGAGGTGAGGAAGTCAATGGGCTGTTTTTAAGAGAGAATTCCTGAATAGGTACTTTCTGGAAGATGTTCGCGGGAAGAAGGAAATTGAGTTCCTGGAGTTGAAGCAAGGTGATATGTCAGTAACGGAGTATGCTGCTTAGTTTGTTGAGTTGGCAAAGTTTTATCCGCACTATAATGTTGAGACTGCCGAATTCTCTAAGTGTATCAAATTCGAGAATGGCTTGCGTGCTGAGATTAAGCGAGAAATTGGGTATCAGAAGATCCGACAGTTTTCCGAGTTGGTAAGTAGCTGCAGAATTTATGAAGATGACACCAAAGCTCATTATAAGATTTTGAATGAGCGGAGGGGTAAGCACCAACAAAGTTGTGGTAAGCCTTACAGTGCTTTGGCTGATAAGGGTAAATAGAGGGTGAATGATGAGAAGAGACCTAGAAAAAGAGATACTCCTACTGAAGTTGTTTGTTTCCGATGTGGAGAAAAGGGTCATAAGAGTAACGCTTGTAGTGGCGATGTGAAACGGTGTTTTTGTTGTGGCAGGAAGGGACATACAGTTGCGGATTGCAAGCATGATGATGTGGTTTGTTTTAACTGTGGTGAAGAAGGACATATTAGCCCTCAGTGTTAGAAACCTAAGAAAGCTCAGTCTAGTGGGAAGGTGTTTGCTTTAGTTGGTACTCAGACAGTGAATGAGGATCGTTTGATCAGAGGTACATGTTTCATTAATAGTACTCCCTTAATTACTATTATAGATACTGGTGCTACACATTGTTTTATTAATGTTGATTGTGTTACAAAATTGAATCTTGTTATGTTATGTCGTCTATGAATGGGGAAATGGTTGTCGAAACCCCGGCTAAGGGTTCGGTGACTACTTCTCAAGTGTGCTTAAAGTGTCCTTTGTCGATGTTTGGTAGAGATTTTGCAGTGGACTTAGTCTGTTTGCCGTTGAGTGGGATGGATGTGATACTAGGTATGAACTGGTTGGAGTTTAACTATGTTCATATTAATTGTTTTAGAAAGACGGTGCGTTTTTCTTCTACCGAAGAAGAAGGAGAAACTGAGTTCTTGACTACTAAGCATTTGAAACAGTTAATGCATGATGGAATCCAAATGTTTTCTTTGATGGCGTCCCTGTCTATTGAGAATCAAGCGGTGATTGATATGTTGCAAGTGGTATGCGAGTTTCCAGAAGTTTTCCCTGATGAAATTCCTGATGTGCCGCCAGAGAGGGAAGTAGAATTTTCTATTGATCTTATTCTGGGTACGAAGCCTGTTTCTATGGGACCTTACCGTATGTCAGCTTCCGAGTTAGCTGAGTTGAAAAAGCAGTTAGAAGATTTGCTTGATAAAAAGTTTGTAAGACCGAGTGTATCGCCTTGGGGAGCGCCGGTGTTATTGGTTAAGAAGAAAGATGGTAGCATGAGGTTATGTATAGATTACCGACAGTTAAATAAAGTGACAATAAAGAATAAGTATCCACTTCTGAGGATCGACGATTTGATGGATCAGTTAGTGGGTGCGCGTGTGTTCAGTAAAATTAACTTAAGATCGGGCTATCACCAGATCAAAGTGAAAGATGAGGATATTCAGAAGATGGCCTTTAGGACACGTTATGGACATTACGAATATTCTGTGATGCCTTTCGGTGTTACTAATGCGCCGGGAGTGTTCATGGAATATATGAATCGTATTTTTCATACTTATCTTGATCGTTTTGTTGTTGTGTTTATAGATGATATTCTGATATACTCCAAGTTTGAGGAGGAACATGTCGAGCATTTGAGAATTGTTTTGCAAGTGTTGAAAGAGAAGAAGTTATATGCCAAGTTATCGAAGTGCGAACTCTGGTTGAACGAAGTGAATTTTCTCGGTCATATTATTTCTGGTAATGGTATTTCTGTGGATCCATCTAAGGTTGATGCAGTATCACAATGGGAGACTCCGAAGTCGGTTACCAAAGTTAGAAGCTTTTTAGGTTTGGCAGGTTATTACCGAAGGTTTATTGAAGGATTTTCTAAGTTAGCACTTCTGTTAACTCAGTTGACTTGTAAAGGTAGAGCTTTTGTATGGGACGTTCAGTGCGAAAACAGTTTTAATGAACTAAATCAACGTTTGGCGACGGCTCCGATTTTAATACTACCAAAATCCGGTGAACCATTTGTTGTATACTGTGATGTGTCTAAGTTGGGTTTAGGTGGTGTGCTTATGCAGAATAATAAGGTAGTAGCTTATGCATCGAGGCAGTTGAGGACTCATGAACGTGATTATCCTACTCATGATCTTGAGTTAGCTGCAGTGGTTTTTGTACTTAAAATTTGGAGACATTATCTGTATGGTTCTATATTTGAAGTGTTCAGCGATCATAAAAGTTTGAAGTATTTATTTGACCAGAAAGAATTAAATATGAGACATCGAAGATGGCTTGAATTGCTAAAGGATTATGATTTCGGGTTGAATTACCATCCGGGTAAGGCTAATGTTGTTGCAGATGCTTTAAGTAGGAAAACATTACATATGTCTGCTATGATGGTTAGAGAGTTGGAGTTGCTTGAACAGTTCAAAGACTTGAGTTTGGTTTGTGAAGTGTCGCCACAGAGTGTGAAATTGGGGATGTTGAAGATCAACAACAAATTTTTGGATAGTATCAAACAGGCTCAGAAGGTGGATGTGAAGTTGGTAGATTTAATGGTTGGGAATAATCAGACTGAAGATAGTGATTTTAAAGTTGATGATCAAGGAGTATTGCAGTTTCGAGATAGAATTTGTATTCCTAATGATACAGATATGAAAAAGATGATTCTGGAAGAAGGTCACAGAAGTAATTTGAGTATTCATCTGGGAGCTACAAAAATGTATCATGATTTGAAGAAGTTGTTTTGGTGGTCCGAGTTGAAGCGAGATGTGGCACAATTTGTGTATGCGTGTTTAATTTGTCAGAAGTCAAAAGTTGAACATCAGAAACCTGCTGGGTTGTTGACACCTTTAGATGTTCCAGAGTGGAAGTGGGATAGTATATCCATGGATTTTGTGACGAGTTTGCCGAATACTCCAAAAGGACATGATGCGATTTGGGTAATTGTGGATAGACTGACGAAGTCGGCTCATTTTATTCTGATTAACATCAGTTTTCCTGTATCTCAGTTGGCGGAAATTTATATCCGTGAGATTGTGAAGCTACATGGTGTTCCGTCGAGTATTGTATCAGATAGGGATCCAAGATTTACTTCTAGATTTTGGAAGAGTTTGCAGGAGGCGTTGGGTTCTAAGTTTAGTTTGATTTCGGCGTATCATCCGCAGACAGATGGACAAACGGAGAGGACAATTCAGTCGTTGGAGGACTTGTTGAGAGTTTGAGTACTTGAGCAAGGGGGAACTTGGGATAGTCATCTTCCATTGATCGAGTTCACTTACAATAACAGTTACCATTCTAGCATTGGAATGGCACCGTTCGAAACGTTGTATGGTCGGAGATGCAGAACTCCGTTGTGTTGGTATGAGTCCGGTGAGAGTGTGGTACTGGGACCAGACATTGTTCAACAGACTACTAAGAAGGTTAAGTTGATTAGAGAAAAGATGAAAGCGTCGCAGAGTAGACAAAAGAGTTATCATGATAAGCATAGGAAGGATCTTGAGTTTCAAGAAGGAGACCATGTGTTTTTGAGAGTCACCCCTGTGACCGGTGTTAGACGAGCACTAAAATCAAAGAAACTGACTCCGAGGTTTATTGGCCCGTATCAGATTTCGGAAAGAGTTGGGGCGGTTGCGTATAGAGTGGGTTTACCACCGCATCTTTCGAACTTACATGATGTGTTTCATGTGTCACACCTTCGAAAGTATGTTTCGGATCCATCTCATGTGATTCCAAGAGATGATGTGCAAGTGAGAGACAATCTTACGATCGAGACCTTACTAGTGAGGATTGAAGGTCGTGAAGTGAAGAAGCTGGGAGGCAAGGAGATACCTCTTGTGAAAGTCGTTTGGGGAGGAGCGACTGGTGAAAGTTTGACGTGGGAGTTGGAGAGCAAGATGCTGGAGTCGTATCCAGAGTTATTTGAATGAGGTACATTTTCAAGGACGAAAATATTCTAAGTGGGGGAGAGTTGTAACCCCCTAATTTATTATTTAGTTATTTTATCGAGTTTAGTGTCATTATGAATAATTTATTTGAATAATTGCGATGTGTGATGTTTTGTGTTATGTGTTGGTGAATATTAGTAGCTTATTATAGTATTATTAGTGAAAGAATAAAATTAAAATAGAATAATGAGGCAGTAAGGGAGAAATTGGAATAAGAGAGAATGTGTTAAGTTAGGAATAAGGAAAGGTTAGGAAAAGAAGAGTCAGGCACGTAAAACAGTTTTTGGAGGAAACGTGAAAGTGAGAAGTCAGAGAAGAGAAGAGCATTGTGAGAGGGCAAGGGAAAGCTTAAAGAATTCAAAGTTCATCCAATCTAAGGTAAGGGTTGGACTAACCTTCTTTAATATGAGTTCTATAATTCTGGAAAAGGGGCTAACTTTGATGTTGTTGATAATTGTGATGTTAAAGAAGTTAAGGTTTTGAATTGCAATTTGATTCATGAAAGTATAAGTAATCCAATGACTTAATGTGAAAGTTGATGTTTAGGTTGTTGAGTAACCCTGGGTAATGTTTCCTATCAAATTGGGATCGAATGGGGTCAAAAATTGGGTTTTTGGGCAAAAAGTGATCAAACCCGTAGCTCTGTTTGTGCTGAATTTTGGAAACTTAAAAAATTCGTAACTTGAGTTCCAGGAGTCTGATTCGTACGCCGTTCGAAGCGTTGGAAAGATAACGAGATGAGCTACCTGATAATAATAGTATCTGGCCCAGGATGTGAGTTATCTTGTTGTGGAATAACTTAAAATGGAACTGCTGTGTTAAAAATTCTGATTTTTGGTGAAGTGAAAGTTTGGATTTTAGCGCAATTTCGAAACTGAAAATGTTCCAGATTTTGAAATGGATTTCAGAACGTGATTCCTGTATTTAATGATAAATTTAGGTGTATTTTAATAATTATTTCGTTATGTCCTTGAGTTGTTTTTGAAATGTTTTCGATTAAGGTAGGCATGCTTGAGTTTCGTAATGTTAAGTGTGTGAATGAAATTATTGTTTATTTGCGAAGAATAATGTTGATTAATTGTAAAATTCTGATGCGAAGTTGATGTTGCTGTTGTTGCATTTTAATTGTGTCATTGCATAATCATTTCATTTAAACCACGATGGCCTATATTGATGATTTATTAAGCCATGGGGGCTGTAGCCTGTCAAAGCCGAATCACGACATTAGCGAAGGGAGATGTAGCTCTGTTGGTACCACATGCATAATTGCATTGCATTGCATTTGTTGAGTCGTGTCGTTGCACTGTTGAGTGAAGTTAATTGATGATTTGTAGTTGGACTTATGTGAAGCATTGTTAATGATGAATTGCTGCTGTTTTGTGTTGTTAAATTCTTTTACATGAATTATTGCATATTATTATCGAATGTGAGATCTCACCCCTTCTGTTTGAATGTTACCTCTACGTGGGTAACGTACAGATATTCAGGAGTAACAACTGATGTGAGTTGAATTCTTGTGCCGTCATAGGAGTCATGCTCTGATACATAACGGGATGGGGATTCTTATGTGTTTTATTTTCCATTGTTACGTATCTTCTTATAATTTGATGTTGGACCGCTTTTAGGTGGATTTTATTTATGTTGTTGAGGTCGAGGCCTTAGTGCCAAGTAATGCTTAAAGATTAAATATTTCTGCTGCGACATTATTTTGAATTATTGAAAGCAGTTGTTTAAATAAATAGTGAATTTAACTCTATTTGTGTTAAATGATATTTTGAAGAACGAAATGTGACATCCTGTTTGCGATGAACTCTGATTTATTTTATATTATTTAAATGTTGGGAAAACAGGGTGTTACACTTGAGACTGTTTCTTGTTGACCTGATAAGCCATCTCCAAAGTAGCTTCATCCCTGGTCGAGGTACTACTGATAATGCTATCCTAGCCCAGGAGGTTGTTCATTTCATACATCATTCTCGTGCTAAGAAGGGCACTATTGCGTTCAAAATTGATCTCAAGAAGGCATATGATAGGCTTAATTGGGACTTCTTAGAACTCACTCTCCATGATTTTGGTTTCCCCCCAACAACTATATGTCTCATCATAAGTTGTGTCCGATCTAGCAATTTGAGTGTTCTTTGGAATGGTGCCAAAACTGATCATTTTACTCCATCTATAGGTCTACCTCAAGGCGATCCTCTATCCCTTACTTGTTTGTTCTTTGTATGGTGAAACTATCTCTTAGTATTCAACATAAAGTCTAAGTGGCATATGGAAACCTATACAAGTATCTAAGGGTGGCCCACAATTATCTCATATTCTTTTTGCTGATGATGTTATGTTGTTTTGTGAAGCTAGTACTGAACAGGTGAAAGTTGTTAGGTATATCTTGGAGGAGTTTTGTTCAACTTCGGGATTAAGGATCAATACCTTAAAGTCCAAAGCTATGTGTTCTCGGATGGTTCAAGGGGAAAGGAAGCGTGAGATACAAGATATTTCAACTATTAAATTTGTGGCGGATTTGGGGCATTACCTTGGTTTCCCTCTTGTCAAGGGTCGAGTTTCTCGAAATGTATATAATGATGTTGTTGACAAAGTTTCAAAAAGGCTAGCTACTTGGAAAGGAAATATCTTGAATAAAGCGGGACGAGCCTGCCTAGTGAAGTCAGTCACAACAACAATTCGCGTTTATACCATGCAACTTCACTATCTCCCTACTCATGTTTGTAACAGGTTAGATAAGATGGCAAGGAGTTTCCTTTGGGGGGGGCGATGGAATCTCTCGAACTTGGAATCATGTAAATTGGAATATGGTTACAACCCCTTAACGCTTTGGTGGCCTAGGTATTCGTGAAGCTAGACTTACTAATTTAGCTTTGCTTGGTAAGTTCGTGTGGAACATGCTTCATAATAAAGATAAATTGTGGGTGAAAGTTCTTGCCCAAAAATACATGAGAAACACATCTTCATGGATGAATAAGAAACATAATAAACCCTCAATCACTTGGCGCGGTATTTAACATGCCATTACAAATTTTGCTGCAGGGTATAGTTTTCGTGTAGGCTCCGGAGACTCATCGATTTGGAATATTGACTGGACAAAACTCGGTCCCCTCTGTCAGTTGGTCCCATTTGTTTACATAAGTGACTCAGCTATGTGTTTGAAGGATGTGTGGGATGATGGTAAGTGGATCTTGCAAGATCTTGCCACTATGATACCAACTGATATTGTTCAGCATATTCATAAACTTCCAGCTCCTAATAACTTGGATGTACGACTTCAAGATACGTGGACTTGGAATCATGCCAAAAAAGGTGAATATACTTGCTCAAGTGGATACTATTGGCTTCTTCAACAAAATAGAGATTGGAATGTGAATTGTAACATGAATTGGCTTTGGCACCTTAAATTACCAACAAAGCTGCTACACTTTCTATGGCTTTGTTTTCATAATGCTCTTCCTATTAATGCTCGCCGACATCATTGCAACATGGTAGCTTCTCCAAGCTGCACCCGTTGCTCTTCACCCATAGAGGATATTCTTCATTGTTTACGTGATTGCCCACACTCTAGAGAACTTTGGCTCCACTTGAGGGGCGTTATAATAATTTTTTCTCTGAATTCAATATCAAGGTTTGGCTTCAGAAGATGACAAAGAGTACTTCCTCTATTTTGTTTATTACAGGAGTATGGTATGCTTGGTGTTGGAGAAATAATACCATTTTTTAGGATCAACATTGGCGTATTCAAGATGTGATGTGAAAGACCTTTTTGTTACATGATGAATGCATTTCTTACTATCCCAATCTTGGTTTTGACTCACACTCATCACCCCTCTTAGCTCATTGGATTCCCCCTCCAGAAGGTACACTCAAACTCAATAGTGATGGTAGCTTTCTACAAGATTTTGGTTGCTTAGGTGCTGGTGGTGTTGTTCGCAACCATGATGGAGATTGGATAGCTGGTTTTTCTCACTATGAAGTTGGAGGTGATGCGTTATTAGCTGAGTTACATGCTATCCAGATAGGTCTTGATTTTTGTAGTAAAAAAGGATATGTCAACATTATTTGTGAGAGTGATTGTTTGGAAGCAGTTGACCTGATTATTGTTGGTCGTGGTCATACCTTGCACGCTTATGCTACTGACATCCTTCATATTAGAGCTACTTTATATAGGAGTGGAAATACAACATTGATTCATGTGCTTAGGGAACAGAATACGTGTGCCTTTTTTATGGCTAAGGAAGGATCACATGCAAGGTGCTCGGCTCACTGGATATGTCCTCCGCCTTGCATGGAATCTCTTATCCTGAGAGATAAGCTTGAAACTTAATTTCGTCTTCTCCCTTTTTTCTTTTTGTTTTTGCCTCGTTACTTTGTAACACTACCAAAAAAAAACTACAAGCCTAGAAACTGAGGCTTCGTTTCTTTGGGAAGAGGGAGTAGGGTAATGAATGAATGAAAGTGTATTTAAGTAAGATTTAATATCGTTTTTCAACCTACGAATACGGAAACGGCATAGACACTTACACTCCAACACCAATTATAATTTGAGAAAATCACATAATCCATTGTAATTATACGTGTTAGTGTTGTGTCGGTATATGACATGACACATGTCCGACATCGAGACACGCATAATCCAAAGAGTATATGTGCTTCGTAGTTTTGAATTTTCAACCTATGAAGTACTGATACGGACACGACACAAACACTTACACTCCAACACCACTAATAATTTGAGAAAATCACATAACTCATTGTAATTATATGTGTCGGTGTCATGTCGGTATATGACATGGCACGTGTCTGACACCGAGACACGCATAATCTGAAAAGTATCATGCTTCCTAGTTTTTAACTTATTTGTGAAAATATTAGAGTCTATTTTTCCGCACATGATTTTAGTCGATTGTAAAAAAACGACATAAAATGTTTCACATTCATCTTGCGAAATGCACTTATTACAATAACTAATTTAAACCCTATTTTCCACTAGTAACCACCATATGATTGTTCTTAGTGACAAATACACAATATACTTTACGCGATATCAGTGGATGGTAAGAACCAAATCTTTTGTTTTAAATGAACATCCATTTTAGTATTACGTAATTTAATACTAGTAGATACTAGATGGCATTTTTTTTAAGAACTAGATGGCATTTTTTTTAAGAACTAGATGGCATTTGTTTGTCTTTCAATTTGCTTGATATGATTGTATATAACAAATTCATGCAAATATCAAAGGACAATATTTTCTCTTATCTTCTGTGTTATTATTACAACAACTGTATATAACTTACAATTTGCTTGATATGAATTGTGTTATTTTGAAATTTTTTATTTTCACTAATATTTTACATATTATTATTGAATATAATTATGTTGACTAAAAATTGGCTTCTTTAATTTTAGATGCTATTATAAAATTTTCTATGACCTTTGATTAGGGATGGCAAAGCGGGACGGCCCGCCCAGTCTAAGCCCGCTAAAAACGAGACGAGCCGAGTAAAATTTAATGACCGAGTCTAAAATCTCACCCCGCCCCATTTATTGGCGTACTTGTGAGTTGGCGGGCAGGCCCGCCAAACAAAAAAGAATTGATTTTTTTTACAACTTAATTGTTTAAAAAAAAACTATGTTGCTTTTATCATAAAAATATATAAAAGAATAGGTAGCAAATAAATTTGTGAAAAATAAGATAATTAACAAATTGTTGAATTGAACATTATAATTAATAGCAAAATAAGGCAAATGTGCCACATAAAATAAATCCAACAACAAAAATAAATCCAAAGACATAAAATAAGTCTCAAAATAAACTAAACAATCAAGATAAATCCAAAAACATAAAATAAGTCTCAAAATAATCGCACCAGCAATATAATTCTTTTACTAAGTCAATCAACTCTAAGTCAATCATCATCTAAATTATGAATGTATGGTGCTCCTTCTCCTCCTCCTCCTCATGTTGTTGTTATACCATAATTGTTTCTAACGAGTTAAGCGGGTTGACCGGCCCCGCCCCGTCCGCCCCTTTTTCAACGAGGCGAGACGAGCTGAGTCAACAATAAAAAGCGAGTTCAAAACTTCGACTCAGCCCGCCAAAAATTGCGAGCCAAACGGGCCGGCCCGGCGGGTCAAGCCCGTTTTGCCACCCCTACCTTTGATATGTATAATTTCATCTTCACAATATAGTCATCTAAATTATAATTACTTAATTATAAGATTAGTCAACCTGTATTTATTTCTTCATCTTAAGAAAAACATAAATAACCTACCAAATAGATCTCTATAGTTATTCAACAGAGTTGACAAACGAATATCTTCACAAATTCAAGGTCAATTTATTGTAGGTCAAAACATCATAAATAAAAATAAATATTAGCATTTTAAAAATTCAAAAGAGAGAGGCTATGCTATTTAGAGTTCTATAAATTAAGTTTGATTTAAGCCATCTACGTATTTAACATCTAGTTATGGCACATTCATATCCAATTACCTTTAATTTTTTTATTCTTCTAGTTTTAATACTAGCATTTGAAGCTAGCTATATAGAGCCAAAACCATTTATCAATTGTCCTAATTATCCATTAGATGTGACAATTATCAATGATATATACCCAGAGTCAACTCCCACAGAATTCACATTACATTGCAAATCAAAAGATGATGATCTTGGATTTCACTCAATCGCATATTCACAACAGTATGTATTTTCATTCCAGCCATCATATGTATTTTGGAAAAACACGTTATTTTTCTGCAGCTTTACATGGCAAGGAAGTCCATATCGTCATTATATTGATATTTACAGTCAAAAACGAGATGGCTGCAATAGCCTCCAATGGAAAATGAATAGAACTGGTGGATCTAAATGGGGGCAGTTCTATCCTTGGAATAGTGTTGAACTAATGGATGCAAATAGTACATCGAAGTTGTAATTTTCTCATGGTTTATGAGTTGAAATAATACAAATTCAATCAATAACTTTTTTTTAAGGGGCACTATTAACTTGTGTCTTTAGGGCACAAGTTAAGAAATCCAAAAAAAGAAATATTCTCTTAAATTTTGTGCATTAAATTCATTAAAACATTAAAGATTAAATTTAATGCACACATTCCAATACATTATTTCTACTTTTGACTTCTAAACTTGTGTCTTAAGAGCACAAGTTAATATTTCCCTTTTTTAATATATATATCGTTTAATTGCTTAATCCATTCACAAAATATGTACCCCTTGTAGATACAACCCTCTATTGTATAAACACCAGTAATATGTGTGATTCATCCATTGTGAGACTCTGTCGTTGGTCATTTGTCCCAATTTCCACACTTATCACAACATATAATGTTAAAATTAATTAATTAATTAAAAAAAATTGGTTAATACAAGAAACATATCATTTAGCTCAGGCATAAGTCTGGCCGTTTGATGTTGTTACGCGTGATATATATATATATGAGTGCAAAAGTGGGTACCCCAAGAATATTAAAATATAATCTATACTTTAGAAACAAATCACCCAGAATATTTTGGACAAAAATATGATACTTGGTGAACAAGAGATAAGGTGTGGTTTCCTTAAAAGATAAAGCGCGTGAAAACTAGGGCACACTGAATCGTTCCAGGATGTTGGAACATTATATCCAACATCGTACAAGATGACAGGATGTTGGAACAACATTGCCAACATCAAACAAGAGTACTTGTTTTAGCAATAATGAAGCCAATACACCAAATACCCAACAGACCTACCAGAAATGAGGGTGGGAGTTAAATAAGCTTTCCAAATGGCATTGATCTCTTCCTGATGTTCGATGTTTCTGTTGGAAATTCCCTAACAAACCATGTCGGGCCACATGTTCTTTTTGAAAATGGGGCAAGAGAAGGCATGAAAACGTCACAATCCATGAAAAGCTTGAAGGCTTCTGAAAAAAGAACCTGGCTTGTTTTGTTCTCCTTATTTCGGAATAATGCAAGACCAGCACCTTCAGTATACCTTTTGGTATAGACTTCCTCGAAGTCATTAGGAAGAAAAGCGTTCAATTTCGATTTAAAAGTGGCTAGAAGCCATAGTTGGAATAACCAAATTGGGCCAGGAATGATTAGGTTGTCGACTTGATTCCTCATATCAGCCACCCCATCATTAAGGCATTCATATAAACTGCCCAAAATGAGTTTGCTAAGACAGATTGGTCGTCCCTCATGTAGCTGATGGGCTAAAGTCCGATAATGTTTTGCTACTTGAGTAGATCTTGTGCAAAAGACATACATGGACAGTGATGAGCAAAACCGCAAGTGCACGGTTTTACCGAAGTAGTAAAAATAGAGTATCGTTCCGACAGAGAGTTATGAACTTAATTAATTTTTAACAATGATTAGAATGAAAGTTTCAAAGGTTAAAAGGTTTAGTTTTTGTTTTGAAATAAAATAACAATAATAATAAAAAGGTGCCTAGGGATTATTGGATCATCATAATAACAAATCCTTCACAAACAAACCATAAACCATAACTTTATATTCGACCTACTTTCTAAAGACAAGTTTCTCTTTAGGGTCCGTTTGGTTCGAGAATTAGGAGGGGAGGGGAAGGGAGGAAAGGG
>Ga0228711_1007141_pt1 | contig 16302 bp, 8 predicted proteins | sample MedpolnodulmetaG_2_FD_177996 | JGI IMG/M metagenome (GOLD analysis project Ga0228711, IMG submission 177996) | Root nodule microbial communities from Medicago polymorpha collected in Santa Monica, California, United States - brown nodules | ecosystem: Host-associated > Plants > Roots > Nodule...
CTTATTTAGAAAAAAAAAAAAAAAAAAAACTGCACATCACCCATAGAATTTCTCCCATAAATTATGAAGCGTGGTTTAACATTTTTGTTTCATCCCATTTTTTTGCGAGAGAAAAAAAAGGAAAAGAAAGAATTCAAAAAATGGCGGGAACAGTTGCAGTAAGATCAACAAACTCACTGAGTGACGAGTGGGAAATTAGCTTCGCAAGATTCATTCCTTTTCCTCATTCTTCTATCACTTCTTCATCTTCCTCAGATCTTCACCCTCTCCCTGTTCGCCTCCGTAACCGTCCTCCTCGCGGCACATGGATCTCTTCCTCCACCTCCGCTTTCCTCCGTTTCTCCTCCGATCTCATCTTCTCCGATGTCGTCCTCACTGTTGCCTTCAACGCCAAACTCCTCGTAACTCCGTTCACTTTTCCTTTTTCGATTTCATTTCTGTTTCCGCTATTACTTCATCGATGCAACTGTTTTTGAATTTCGGAAGTGACGAAGCTTGATTCAGTGTTTTCGGAGTTTTTTTTTTTGGAATTTGAATTATGAAATTTGTTTTTCAGGAAGAACACTATGTTTCGAAGCTGAATTTCTCGTGGTCTCAAGTATCGTGTGATCCTGGATTTCCTGCTCGGGGAATTAGAACTGTGCTGGTTAGCTACAGAGATTCTCGAGGCGAGGTTAGATTTTAGTTATTGGTGATTATTTTGTTAATTTTACATAAGATGTTGTTAATTGATTTATTCAAAGTGATTTTCACCGATTAAATAATCAAATTAGTTCATAATATTATGTTCGACCTATAATATGAATGAATTTATTACTTAAATTAGTTATGGATGTACATTTGATGATTTTGATGTCATGTGAGGTATGGTTCTAAATTGCGGTTTGAGTTGCATTGTGAAACTTGATATACTACAGTATGTAGTTGATGCTCCTGGAATTACGGTTTTGATACTGTTGCTGACATTTTCAAAACATTTATGTTGTGATTGTGACAACAATTGTACTTTTTCATTGAGGAGGATTGAGTAGCAATGTGTTAGTTAATCGTCTTTCAAACTTTATTTGATCATGTGTTGATTTTGGAGATAAGTTTGTTCATAACTCGCCTTAACGCCATTCCATTTTTACTTGTAACTTATAAGCGACCTTTTTGATACCGAACCTTAGATTGAATCTGCACGAGACCTGTAGATTTTGGTTCAACTGTTTTAAGATATTCGAACCAGGACAGAACCACGAACCATAGTCAATAGTGGTCCATGGTTTAACTTGTTGAATTCAATCCGGTTTATAAATCGCTACTAGCAACATCGGTAACAAACTGGAAATGTTGTATTGATTCTCGCCTTTCCTACTGTAACTTCGAATAAAATTAATAGTAGGGTTGTTGTTATGGTGAGGCAGGCTTAATTTATTAAGTAAACAACAAATCCAGTTGCACACATATACTACCTTATTCAGACAGAGTATGATAATTGTGATGCTACTTTTTCTTTTTGACAGATTCAAAAGTTTGCTATGAGGTTTCCATCAATCTTTGAAACACAATCATTCATCAGTGCTTTGAAGGTAACAGATGCTTATCATAATATAATAAATCACCTCAAAAAAATACGTAGAACCAGTGATTGCACTTGCACATATAAAACTATATTGTTTCCTTGTCGATTCTTGATGATTTTGTCCTTTCCAGGAGATCCTGAAAGATGACAAGGAGCCGGAACCTTTAAATATTGACTTTGGTTCAGAAATTTCATCTCAGTCAGAATTTATGTCAACAAACAAGCACTCTTATAGGTATAAAAAAGCTGTGTCATTGGTTAGATTTTGTTGGAGTAATGGGAGGATGTGAATCTGATATATTGAACATTTATTTAATTGTCATTCAGTTTCTATTTTTGATACTTTACCATTCACTGACCTGTTTTCTGTTTTCATCCCGTCTTTTCTTCCTACTTTTATGTGGAATAAATATAGCTTCTCAGTACCGGATCCAACTCCTCAAAAGTAAGTAATACCAACCATTTATGAACAAATCAATAGTTGATATTTATGTACATATGCATAACAAATCAAGAGTGTGTTGGATTATCAGTTGAGTTAATTGTGATGAAGATTTGACACATATACTGAGCCTTCTGTGTTTGTGCTTGTAGACCTTCTGAGGAACTGAGCTTTATGACTCCGGCTACTAGTAGACCTTCTCAGGAACTGAGTTTTATGACTCCGGCTGACACTTACATTCCACAAATGCCACTATGTATGAATAATGAAGGAGTGCAACCTTCAGGGTTAGGAAGCCAAATCAAGGAAACAGCTTCTGTTCACAACTTTGAAAGCATCCTTCCAGCTTTGCCACCCAGTTTTGCCTCATTCCTGATGGATTGCTCAGGTCTCAATCATGGTTGGTGAACTTTTTTGTTTTAACATTGTATTTGTTCTGATTTCTACCAACTCCAATTTCATTTGAATAAAATAATATCTTGCAGCTCAACCATCAACTGTTAACGAGGAGAATGATCTCAAATCCCAAATTGTGGTACATATTTGAATTTCTCATTTTGCTTAGATGTTAGTATGTTACTATCTGATGCTTTGATCATCACATGACATTGATATGATGCTCTTTACGATATATAAGCTTTCTCTAAGTTGTGAATATTTGAGAAGTACATTTTCTTAACTGATTATTTGTTACTCTTGATATTCTTTTCCTTTGATGCAGAAATACATGGAAGATTCTTCCTTCCAAGGTAGCACTCCCTCTTTCTTATTGCTTCTCTCTCTCACATTGATTAAACGTGACGCACCATTTTATTTATTTAGTTCTTGTCTTTTTTTCTCTTCAGTTCTAGAGTGGAACATGAATAAAAAATTCTGAATCCTGAAAAATTCTTAATCTTCTTTGGCTTGAATATAAAGTATTGTATGCATCCTGTACTTTTTATGTTCCTTATATGTATAGGTAAAAGTTTTTAATCACGCTTCTGATGCATGCACATTATTAAATGCATTGCATGTGCTACATCCATATTTTTGTTAATATTGTATGGTGATGGTCTACTTAAATTTGAAGTCCAAAATAATGATGTACCATTTTGATGTTGTTAGATATGCTGGTCAAAGTGGAGAAAGTTATCAGCGAAATTGGGGGTGATATGTCCCTCTAGTAGTCCAGGGCGTTGGAAATGACACACCGAGAAACTTAGCATCTCTTCGTGCTTACTGAGCGGCTTTCTCTTGATTCTTCAATTCTCTAACAATCGGTTCAATCAATAGATAAACTTAGTCTTTGCTTCTTTTATTGTTTCAGCACATTACAAATTACAATGCCAAGAGAAATGAAGACTTACCTGATATTGGTTTTAGTCAGTGTTAAGCTAATGAAGTCAATTATCAAATGGTTTCTGTTTACAAAATCTTGTTAATACAGCGATCTCAAAAAAATTTCAATTCAATCCAGTACAAAATTCTTTGCATTGAACTTTTTTCCATTTGTTACCAAATTATATGGAGCATAGTCCAAGTTATTCTCATCTCAACTAAAGTCTAAAACATAATGGTTGAGTCAGAGTATAATCATATAATAGCGTGCCTTCTTTCACTAAGTTTACCTAGGTTCCTAAAAATTTGCTTTAGATTAGTTGTGTGAAATGGCAGGGGAGGATGTTTAGATAAATGAAAAAGCTTAAACCATCCAATGATCTATGCCACTTTTCTCCAGTCGTGATCTGCCATCGTACACCACTAGTCCACTACACACACTGGAGTATATTAGGGAGCAAAGAATGACATTTGACACTGAAAAAAAGGCAAAAATATAGGCTAGACGTGAACTAAGTCGTGTAAGGACTAGAGGTTGAAGACAACCTCCTTGAAAATAGTTAATGCCCAGTTGTGTTGTCCAATTGAAAAACCATAATTTTTCAGTTCAAAATATTTAAAATTAGGAGGTCATGTCTAATATCACAAAAAAAATAAAGGATAGGTCTAACTTTGAGTTGAGTCATTATATTCTTTTCCCTCATATGTTCACTCCATTAAATATAATCATATATTCAAACTCTTACGCGTTAAATGTGAGTACCTCTCTCAACTAGGATTACTTACAACCAGTTGTAGCTTGTTTTCTTTCGATAATCTCTAAGTCTCATAAGAAACCCCCTCTTGCGGTATTCACCATGTATGTTTGGGAATAATAGCCACTATAATTCATTAGGCCGTCAAACGAGGTTCGACGTTCTCTAGACCGAGTCTAGCGTAGCAGTTAGGGTATTAGACTTCAAGAGAAGTGGAACTCACTCGAATACACACACAAACAAAATGAGAGAGAGGAGCAAGCAATTTGATGGTGGAGTATGACCAAGTTGAAGACTTAATAACTATTTATAATGAGAAAAATAATATTTTTAATTGAAAAATATACCGGAGATTGATATTTTCATGGACAATTGTGACTGTTAAATTATTAATTTAGTGTCACATTATTTCATTTACAAATTGATACGAATCACTCACGAGTACATGGATGAGATGATAATAGATCTCTCTTCCAGCTTGACCAGAAGTCTTGGGTTCGAATCCAGCTCTAACAATACACCAATGATAAATATCTTGAATGTAAAATTTTCCACCAACTGCGGTCCTATATGGCTTGGCGTATTAGACTTTGTAGTTTCACGCAGAGGATATCCAACTTACACCCAAAATGAGTTTATTATTTTTCCCTTTTTTTTATGACTAATTATATATTTACAAATATCGGTTTTAAATTTAATTTACACTTTTTTTTAATGATATTTGTCGTAACTCTTAATATTATTGTATTATTATTTCTATGAATTGACTTTTTTTATATCTTCTTTTTCAAACATCAGAGTAATATGTTATATTAATCGTCTAAGATCCACACGTGTGCAATTTCTTTCTAAAAACGAATAGCAAGTGCGTTAAACTAATAGATTTAATCTTTGAAGTAATGAATATAACACCTATTTAGTGACACGTCAAATGTCTATGTAACTCTCAACATGGACACCATATGATTGCCAAATGATTTTGGGGGATAATTATTGTGCTGTAGCCATAAAAGTTCAACCAAAATCCATAATCCTTGTAACTAAAACACCTAATCGTCTTTTGCAAACTTTTTGAAAAAAGCACATGCAGAACTAAAATGCTCAAAGTGATTTTCTATTCAAGATTTAATAGAATAATTTTAGGAGCTATAACAGTGCCCAAATCATTCAATCATAAGTTTTATCGTAAACAAAAAAATGTTAGTATTATTAGTTCCTATGCATAGTGAGATAATCAAACTATTGATCTCTTTATCGTTCAACTTCTTAACTCTCTCATTTCTGTCACCGAACTATCCTTATTTCCCCTATTCAAACCTAAGTGTTGAACACAAAAATTTATGACTACTAGTGTAGTGACATCCTTGTAACATAAATCAATAATCTTAACCACCGTGCTAAAAAAATCCCACTGTTCAAACGGGAATAGTTTATATTATTTTGATTTGTACATATTAAATGTTATGGTGGGCTCTTGCGTTGAACATTTTCAAATGTATGGCTAACTTAGCGGTAGAATAAAATCAGATTAAATTAACATCCACTTGCAATGGTTTTGTCATTTTTTGCATCCACTTGCTAGATAATCCTTCCCCATATAATACCTACAAAGCTACAATATAGGTTACAAACCTACTATACAAGTTTGTCTTATTCAACTTTATTTTTCTATATATATGTTATCTTTGCTGAAGTGCATTCCATCCCTCTGACCCTTCATACTCTCTCTTGTTTATGCATCATTTTATAAGCATTTCTCATGTTGTTTGATCCTTCATTTTGAGATTTGTCTTCATAATTGTGCTCCATGCTCTAAATTTGATGATGCAGGTGGTCCATTGGAGGATATAAATCAACCAGTTTTGTTAATGGTATGTAAACTTCTATACAAGATATGTATGCAATTTAATGCTTCTTCTTTGTCTCCAATCCATAGGTTTACAGCTAACTCATGAGATTCTTGAGGCAACCACACCAGCAACATGAAGGCATGCCAAAAGAATACAACAATAAGTCTCAAAAGTTTAAATTTTATTTTGAAACGAAAGATGATTAAAGTGCAAAAGAAGAATTGAATCTTTTCATTTTTATACAATTTGTCCAAGGTGTGAATATAGTTTAACAAAAAGGTTCTCATGTTTATTCAAGAATTTAGGGTATCAATTGAGCAGTGCCTGAAGCAAACACACCAACATTTTTCTTGAATTATCTCATGCTATATTGCCAACATGATAATTGGTTCTCACCTCACAATCAATTCTGATGGTGATAACACTGGTTGCGAAGGAACCATAAAAATATTCCAAAAGTAGACAACTCATCCCCACACCTGAAACAGTTAATCAGAAGACTATTATTTTAAAAAAGTAAACTTTCGTAAAATTTAAATTTAAATATTAAGAGAAATAATACAAAACCTATGATTTTAAGCAATAATATATATGCACACTTACATGCATCATACTAGAATCTTAGATGAAATTTCAAAACAAAAAAGTCCAATCAATCACCAAAAATGAAATTTCATATTTGAATTTTGAGAGGAAATTATAGTTCAAAATAGAAATTGAGAATAGGTTGTCCATCAATCAATGCTATAAAAGTAGCAGAGTCGATATTAGTCGTAGTACAAAGAGCTATATTAGTAGTTGTCCATCTATCCTTGCTATAAATTGTGTTTGTATCTATTACTCAATACTCAATATAATACTAATATTCTTTTAAAGTTAAAATATTAATAGAATACCATGTCAATAATTAAGTAATTCAAATAGGTGCAACTTTTTGGAAGGAATGATACAAAATATGATAAGGGATGGAATTAAAATCATTAGGGATAGTACTCATATTCTTTGTAAAAACTAGGATAGTTCTAAAAAAAACTTTAGTATTAAGAGATGCTTCTAGAGCTTGGTGTTTTTGAGAAAAGAGACAATTTAAGATAGGGATGATTCATTATTTTCGATGGAGCTTTTCAGTTAGCATGATTATCAGTTAATATTATACAAATACAATATTGTAAGAGATCATGAGATTTATAATTACTTGAATCAAGTTGACAAGGAATCAAATACTTTGAAAGAAAGAAAAAAAGAGCGAGAAGCCAAGGAACATATTATTTTTATCATGCTCTGAGATCATAGATATTATTTTTAAAATACTGCATTATTTTAGGTCTACATGAATTTACCAGCAGCCATTGCAGGAGAAACGAGAACATTAGCTTTCCTCAGAACTTGCACTACAGGGTCACAGTGCATGTTTGAACCTAGGATTTAAATAATAAGAAGCATATTTCATTAGTGCACATGACAATAACACAAATTGTACATTTACTTTGGGTAAATTTGTAATGCTTTATAAAATATCAAAGCCACAAGTAAAGGTGAGATAGGCAATGGCTGAAGTGTTAAAAAAATTAGACAGTCAGACATATGGTTTTAGACTTGCACACTCCAAAACCATAATTCAAATAAGTATACAAAATTTATCACAATATATTGAGAAAAAATAAAATTTGTTTCTTGTTTACTTCTAAAAAAAGATCATAAACAATCGGTTAAATAATACCCAACAGTTTTGTGATCTTTAATCCAAATAGGCCAAAGAAATAAGGAACAACCACATAATAACAATCAATAATATTTCCAGTAATGAGTGATCTCCCACTTAATACAACATTAAGTTTCGATTTGAAGGGAAAAAGGATTAACGTCTCATAAAAATTGGGAATATTAAGTTTTTTATGCAAACTATCCACAAAAGAAAAAGGAATATTTTTTAAAATATAGTTTCTAATATGAGGATATTGCATAATACTACTACCCAGTTTTTTTTTGCTTCAATCCATCTTAATGTAGACTGAAATTATAGCCAAGTTAGCATACTCCTATACTAGGGCTATCAATTCAGACAATAAAACTATTTGATGTGATTTTGATTTTTTTCCCCTCCAATAAAACTAAGAGGTTAATAGCATACAAGCACACATCACATGATAGTTGCTTTTCTTGAATTTGAATTTTGACTCTTCGCATGAACTATCATTGAAAGAGTTCTCTCTTGGAATTAAAGAAAAAATTCATTTTATTTTAGCCTTACTGTCACTTATTTTATGTTCCTATTAGTGTTTAATAAATCTGAAATTTATTTCTATTTCGTGTTGTTTGTTGTTCCACAACAAAGCAATTTCATTGTTCAAAATAGTTGTTATGTTCTAACTAAATTATTTGTTTATATATTCAAAATATTGTATTAATATTTTCCTTTTTAACTTAATCATTGTTATTTGTTTACATTGTTTGTCTCTAGCTTCTGTAATTTGTTTTATTGCTTTGGGTAGTTTGAAGCTAATCATGTGTGGATTTATTGATTTGGAAATCAATGATGGTCTCCACCCGTGCGTACGCGCACGAGTGCTAGACTGTTGTTTTCAATTCTCACCCTCCATTTAAACTATTCACTTAGTAAGTGAAATTGTTTTGTGTTCAATTCTTGTTGATCATTGAACAACAACTCATTGCCATATGATAATGATGACCAAGTGAGAAGACCCTCACACATATATCTATTAGTTGGGTGCTGTTGGTGAAGAGAAGCAATCACATCCTAAAGATTAAGTAAAAGATTAGAGATTACGGTTGATTGGTAAGTAAGATTAATACTCTTAGTGTGTACATCGAATGCTGTATGTATTCAATGTGACGCCTCATACACTTTGACATAAAGAATTAACGAATGACAAATGGTCAATATTTTGTTAACAATGGAGATTCATATAAAAAAAGAGACCAGGGTTATGAAAAAGATTCTGGAATTTCATTAGAATTAACAAAAATCTGTAATGCAAAAGATTACAAAGAGTATGTTTCAAAAAATAAAAAGATTACAAAGAGTATTTATACTAGGACTAACAGAACCAGACTACCATTAGAATGATTTTAATGACTCCATTTCATTTAATCCAAGACATATAACAATTTTAATGAACAAATTCTCCTAATTTTTTACTTCAGGAATACATTAATCCACCTTACATTAATCATGATTGGGTCCAGTGGAAAAATTTAATGAATTAAGATAAGAGAAATGCTAACTGGTGCCCCCGGATGCACTGGTTAAGCATACTAAAAAAGTTAATTATATAGTAATTATTGCATTGAAAAATGTGTAATTAATTCATAAATAAATCAACAAAGTTTTATTTTACGGTAATAAATTCCTTTTTCTGTATGCTTAACCAGTGCTCAAGGGCACTGGTTAGCATGACCTTTAAGATAATTCCTATAATAATTTTTTGTTTTTGTTTTTGAAAAATGTAAATTAATTAATCGAATAAAATCAAATCTAGAATTTTGATGAGGACCCAAACTAATATCATCCGACCAACTTAAGTAGATTAGTCCTTATAATAAATTAAGAGAGTAGTATTTATTTTATTTTATTTTTAACTATAAGATTTAATTGTTCATTTTCTACCTGTTGTTCAAGTAGGCACTTACTTTATCTCCTTTCTTTTTTCTTTTTAACTAAATTGATTTTTATTTTTTTCCTTTTTGTTTTCTTTCTAACCAAATTGATTCTTACAGCTTAAAATTGTAAAAAAAAAAAAAACACGAAATGTTTGTTAAATGATTTTCCGGTTCTCTGTTAATTTCTGAGTATTGCAAACGGCATCGTTTGGTCAGAATTCGCACTCGATCGCACTTTCAAGTCAGAAACTGAAATAACAAAGATGATGATTCCACCTTCAAACATTGCGAACTGAACCCTAACTTCTTCTTCTGATCCGATCCTGATCCATTTTCGATCCGATCCGATCCGATCCAGGCTCGGAATCACTCTCCAATGTCAGGCGCAGCCTCTGCTCTCTTCCTTCTCGATATCAAAGGCCGTGTTCTCATTTGGCGCGATTATCGCGGCGATGTCTCCGCTGTTGAAGCTGAACGCTTCTTCACCAAGCTTATCGAGAAAGAGGTTCATTCCACATCTTCATTATCCATTATTTCTTCAATTTTCCAATGATTGTTACTTTTGTGCTAATTATGGTTAAAATTGGAATGGTTAGAATTGTTACTTTTGTAGCACCAACACTTCTGATCTTAGTGTGTCAGGTGTGTGACACTACACCGACACATGTGATTGCATTGAATTATGTATTTTTCTCAAATTATTACGGTGTAAGTACGCAACAGTGTCCGGTGATTTCATCTAGAATGGAGAATTTGGATTAATGTTTAATGAACTCTGTAGAACTGGTACCTCTGATTTAAGGCGTTTCTGGTGTTCAACACGTATGTGATTACATTGAATTATGCAGTTTTTTCTAATTATTGTCAGTGTCGACTATTGGTGTTCCTGTTGTGTCCGGTGTTCGTGTCCTATGATTTTATTTTCATGAAAATTATTACTTTGAGTTGAATTTGGTTTTAATAGCTATGAAGCACCGGCACACAGACCAAACACCAACATGTTCAAACTGGTAGTATTTGAGAAACATGAATTAATTGAATGCAATCACATGTGTCGGTATCAGACACTGAACATGCCTAGTCAGTGCTACGTAGGTTAATAATAATGGAATTGGAACTGAGAAATTTCGATTGTGGTTGTGATTTTTTTTTTTAGTGTTATGGTTTTGGGAAGATGAATGGTGAAGTTTGTTTTGAAATTGTGCGCAGGGAGATCCACAGTCTCAAGATCCAGTTGTATATGATAATGGTGTGAGCTACATGTTTGTACAGCATAGCAATGTTTACCTCATGACAGCAACTAGACAAAACTGCAATGCAGCTAGTCTCCTTTTCTTCCTACATCGAATTGTTGATGTAAGCACTATTGCTAGTTTTTGTTTTGAATCGTTTGAATTGAAAAATTGTATATTAGTTTGCTGGTTTATGCAATAATTAATGATTGATTGGTATGTGATTGAGGCAGGTTTTCAAGCATTATTTTGAGGAATTGGAAGAGGAATCGCTTAGGGATAACTTTGTTGTTGTGGTAAAGTGTTTGTTTATCTCTGTTCTTAGTTCTTTATTAATTACGTTAATTTGTTTGAGTAAAACGCTGAATTCTTTTGTCCTTGGCAGTATGAACTACTTGATGAAATAATGGACTTTGGTTACCCCCAATATACCGAGGCGAAGATTCTTAGTGAATTTATCAAGACAGATGCTTATAGAATGGAAGTTACACAGAGACCTCCCATGGCTGTAACAAATGCTGTATCTTGGCGTAGTGAAGGGCTAAACTACAAGAAAAATGAGGTGGCCATTATAAACGTGAAGATGTATGATTTAGATATGTGATTTTATGGTCTAAGCCACTAACTAATGGATTTTGTTTTCAGGTTTTCTTGGATGTGGTGGAGAGTGTTAACATACTTGTCAATAGCAATGGGCAAATAATTAGGTCTGATGTTGTTGGGGCACTGAAGATGAGAACATATTTGAGGTTTGCTTTTATACTTTCTAAGAGAACTGTTGAATTTCATGCTATTGAGATTGGCTACTAGTTATTTGGGTTTAGTAATATGACTTGCATAGGGTTTTTGTTTGGGAGATATGTCCGAAATAATTTAGGTACTCAATTTCAAGGACGTGTTTGAGCAGATTAGATACTCAAAATCCTTGAAGCCTCATGATCTCTTTTTGAGGTCACTACATTATACAAAGTTAAGTAATTAACACCACTTAAACACAACCACATAAAATCCTTTGGAAAGTTTTCCTAAGGTCCAAAGATAAGCAATTTCCCATTATTCTACTTGACTTGAAGGTGTTGTTGAAATAGCTCACACACGGGAAAGTTAGGTTTCATAATTTCCAGTAGGGTGGTTGGAAGGGTTTATTTGTAGTTTATTTGGAGTTCTCATGACATAAATAGATGTGTAATTGTTTCGAAGTACAACAACTTATAAATGCCTATAAATTGTTCTAAGTTTTTTTTACCAAGTTCCTTAGAATAGCTTCTGAAACAGCTTATAGGGACTTCACTCGTCTTCTAAACTTCTAAACACAAGTTCCCTAAGGGCACTTGTTAGCATTTCCCTTACAATTAACACCCAATTCATTCCTTCATTTCATCCCCCAGCTTGAATTCTATTATATACATTTTCCTCTACTTTCCATTTTTTTGATGAGACTTTGAGGGGAATTGGCTGATAACGCTCTGCAATATTTGGCGGGTTTACAAGTTGGTATTCTTGACAATAGGGATGGGATTTTTGTATGGAACTGCCAGCATAAAGGTCCTCGAAGTACTTTATAATTTACACTCCTGGAGCTAGGGACTTAAGATAGTAACATTCTGGTTGGATTGTTATCGATTTGTCCAAGCTATTCTACTTGAGGATAAGGGGAATGTGAGCTAATTTTCCCTAGTTTCTTCTAATAAAATACAGATTTGTATAATATGGGGTCTTGGATATGTTTTGTTAGAATATAAGTATGGTAAAAAAGTGAAGGCTTGGCTGTTATGTGTATAAATTGTTCAAACACAACAAAATATCATAGTAAAAATAAATATATTTCTTCAACTCAAGATTTAAGCATGGTTATACAAATCATCCTTAAATCATATTAGAAATATATTTTTCGAACAAAAATGGTTATTATAGAAGGGGGAAAGTGGCGTTGAAGACTAAAATGACACCCTCTAGCAGTTGAAACAAGTGCACCAGCAAAGAATTACAATAAGAAACGTGAGAGAGAGAATGCCAGAATTTGACATCCCACGGCCATAGTTGAAACACATCCGATAAAGTAGCACTAGTCTAGCAAAGTCAAACCTGTACCGAAGTGAGAGGTATTATGTATTTAAAACCACAGTAGTTTTTCCTCAAAATTGCCACATCCACACATACGGCAGCGTACTTGGCTAATTAAAAGCAAAACAAACAGGTGCTACAATGGTATGCACAGTACGCACACCATACATCTACCAGCCCTCAATACCTACCTGCCTGCTACCGGTACTTCACTGTTTTAGTCGGGTCTTGGATGTGTTTTGTAAGAATTTAAGTATGGTAAAAGGGTAAAGGCTCAAGGTTCACCATTGGTGTAAGCCTATACTGTTATGGAAATCCTCTAGGGCCCACTGTGTTCTCACTGGAAGACAACACTTATTTTTTGTTTTGAAGTATCTATTAATCCAAGAAACTTCTGTGATTGAGTAAACTTAAATGTTTCATCCATGTCTTGTTGTGTAATACAGTGGCATGCCAGAGTGTAAACTTGGCTTAAATGACAGAATATTATTAGAGGCACAAGGTAGAGCGACCAAGGGAAAAGCGATTGACTTGGAGGACATCAAATTTCATCAGTATGTATGCTTGATTTTCTTCTTATATTAACGAAGTTAGTTGTACATTTTAATATACTCTCTAAAAAGCATGTTTATGAGTTTATCTCTATTCATGAATCTTTATTCTATTTCTCAATTTGTGTCGATGCTTGATGAAGGTGTGTGCGATTGGCCCGATTTGAGAATGATCGAACAATTTCCTTTATCCCACCTGATGGGTCATTTGATTTGATGACATACAGACTCAGCACACAGGTTGGTTTCCACTAGATATGAAACGTTCTGTTTGAGGGGTGATGACATACAAATATATTTTGAGAGCCATTGTTGATCATATGATATTTGTTTCCAGGTTAAGCCTTTATTTTGGGTGGAAGCACAAGTTGAAAAGCATTCAAAAAGTCGAATTGAGATTACGGTAAAAGCTAGGAGTCAATTTAAGGAACGTAGGTACTAATATGGCCTTTTTTTTACATATATGCTCATGTTTCCCCTGTTTTCCATCATGGAAGATACAACTACTTACCTTGAATTTATGGATTGACTTGTTTGATCGAGATTTTAGACCACCCCATATGTATTTACTTCTCCATCTATTAATTACTATAATTTAATTTTACAGCACTGCTACAAATGTTGAGATTGAGTTACCTGTGCCTGCTGATGCAACCACTCCAAATGTGCGGACATCAATGGGATCTGCAGCATATGCACCTGAGAAAGATGCATTAATCTGGAAAATAAGATCTTTTCCTGGAGGCAAGGTATTAATTGACTTGGAAATGGTGTTTCTTTTCCATGAATAACACCCATTATTGAGACTCACGTCGATTGTGAAATAACGAATTTGGTTCTCTTGTTTAACACCATCAGGAGTACATGTTAAGGGCAGAGTTTCGTCTTCCCAGCATAACAGACGAGGAAGCAGCTCCCGAGAGAAAAGCTCCTATACGTGTAAAGTTTGAGATACCATATTTTACTGTGTCCGGAATACAGGTATTGCTTAATGTACCCATGTTTTTTCTTATTTTCGGAATATCTGTTATTCCCATTTCTAGAATTATGTATCTTTCATGGCTTCCTGCTTTATTTGTCTGTTGGTGTCTCACATGTCATTTTCATGTTTTCCATGGGGCTGAAATTATTTTGTAGTTCAAATATGTTTTCACACTTTTGTTTATATCCAGTTCACTGAGTGTTAGTAGATAGTAAATTTTTAAATTGGAAGATAAATACTGTTGGGTTAAAAAACATGACATCATAATTGGATTAGAAACTAATATACATAATTTTATGCCTTTCTGTGATTAACAGTTTTGTGTACTAGTAATATGAATTTTATAAGGCTTACTTAATGAAGCTTCAATATCCACATCATATAATGTTAGAATCACTGTTGACCGCACATATTGTATTATCCTTTGTCAGTTAACGAGCCTTTGATTTATTTAATCTAAATGCTAATCAAACATTATATTGTTTTGATTTATAGGTAAGATATTTGAAGATTATTGAGAAAAGTGGGTATCAGGCTCTTCCATGGGTGAGATACATAACAATGGCTGGAGAGTATGAGCTAAGGCTTATTTGAGTTTTGTACGTTGTTTGGTGTTCGAAATTTGCCAAGTAAACTGTACCATTCAATGATCAATGACTGAAGCTGGTGGTCTGTGTGGCAGTCTTAAGGGGAATTTATTAGAATATATTTGACCAACCACAACAGATCGTAAGTTTCTCATTGTCTCGAAAGTGACTGTCAACTAATATTCATGAATTGAGTGTTGGCCCGAATTCTTAGAAGGTCAATTGTGCGTTGATTTATATATTTTTAGGCCCCCTTTTCTTTGCAATCAGAATGTCCATCTTTGCCTGCTGTTGTCAAATTGTAATTTAATTTACATTTTTAAGAGAACCAGTGGTTTGTTTTTGAAAGGAGACAGATTATAGGAAGAAAATTGATTGTGATACAGCTCATGTATGAAGGACCAAAGGTAAACTTATGTTTAATTGTGTATTTACAAAGTTATATGCATCATCTGCAGAAAAGCCTTGTTGCGATCCCTTTGGGTTTTATAAGGTTAGAGTTTAACATGAAGGTAAGTTTCATAGATTTTGGATATCAGTAAATATGGAGATTTTTGAGAAAATGCAAGGCCATAAGGGAAAATGAAAGAAAATGAATAATAAGGGAAATCGGTATCTCTTTCCTTGAAATGAATGTTACATGTCGAGGACTCTAATATTTATAAGCTAAAATAGCTTCTACAACAAGCTTAGCGTTCTATTATTGTTAACAGAAAACTAACAAACGTCTAAGTTGTAATATTTGTTGAGAGAATGATTGATTACTTGTGATTACATAAAATAACATAATTGTGATTTGTATGTAACTTGTTCTGAACATTCTTCTTAACAAAAACAAGTCTAACTCTTTGAATTATCGTAACATAGGGTTGACATATAGTAAGACAACTGCACTTGATTGACCTGGAGTCCGTAAGTGAAGCTTATGAACTGTAAATATTTCCAAACAGAGTTGTTATAATCATGACAATCATAATTTCTAAATGCAGAAGCTGAACAACTTAAGCATACTTATATAAGAACAATCTATAAATTTGACATAAAGGATCGACTAATGATGGATTACTAAGGATGTAGTAAATGTCTGGATCCATCACAATCAATAAGCTGAAATAGAATGCAGAATGGGTGAACACGAATGAGCAATGAGGAAGGTAGTCGACAACTTTACGGTTCTTTATCAACAAAATCTCTTAATTTTCATGACGGATTGTATACATTAAATGAGAATGATCCGTACATATCATTTGATTAAATATTGAATAATTGCTAATCCCCTTTTCTTTTGTACCAAAAGTCTTCAAACTTAATAATTTTAGTTTTACTTCATCATT
>Ga0228711_1007143_pt1 | contig 16300 bp, 5 predicted proteins | sample MedpolnodulmetaG_2_FD_177996 | JGI IMG/M metagenome (GOLD analysis project Ga0228711, IMG submission 177996) | Root nodule microbial communities from Medicago polymorpha collected in Santa Monica, California, United States - brown nodules | ecosystem: Host-associated > Plants > Roots > Nodule...
AACAAATTTAAATTAATAAAAAAAAAAAAAAAAAAAACCGTTACTAACCCTGCTATACCAAAAATTACCTCTACTCTTAATCTTCTAAATTAAATTTCATCCAATCCCACCCACTTGGCACTCAATGAATCACCTTATCAGCCTTTATTTCTATTAATTCAATCCTTATTTCTTTTTCTGAATTTTTCCTTCTTTTGATTTTTTCCTCCCCTCTCATTTTTTTTACTATAATTTTTCCTCTCTTGTTTCTAGGTTTTGATTTGCCTCAAGCTTATAAATAGGTTCAACCCCATCTCATAATATCATCAAACTCTTCTTTATTGTTGCCACAACATCTTCTCATCCACACCTTCAACTCAAGCATCACAAATGGTTTGCAATTCAGATGGAGGTGATTCTCACGGTGGCATGTAAATCAATGTTGTTGGTGATAGTGAACACGAGATAGAAGAGTTCATCACTACATTGAAGGTATACTTTGTTCTTTTTAATTCTTGATTCTTCTTCAAAACGGCATACATGTGGTTTGGTTTTACCATCATCTATTATGTTGGTATGCTTTGCTTTGTTTTATATTTTTTTGTTCCTTCACCTCGCTTTATGGATTTCGATATGTTATCTCAAACAATAAATATTTTATTTATTTATTTTTATATAATTTTTTCATATACGATGGTGCGATCCAAATTCTGTTGTGGGATGAGTTAATGTACTTTAACTGGGAATCTCCATGCTCTTGCTAAAGTTGTTTGTGGTGGGGTTTGAGTCGGTTTTAAGACAAAAAGTCATCCGATTCAAAATAAAAATCATGTTTAGTTCAGTATGGATTATTATTTTAAAAAAAAAAATCTGATTATCTAACTATATGTGATTTAGTTTACATCGATTTTTTGGAAATCCAAAATGCAACATGTAATTTCTTTTATTAATATTAATTCTGCACGGTAAAATAATAGGTTTGATGCAATATATAGTATAAAATATATTAAAAAAACTATGTTACGAGTGAAAATGATATCGATTATGTTTGAAACATATGAAGTAGTAATAATATAGATATGAAGTAGTAATAATATATATTAAATTAATTCAATCTGTAAGATTAAAATCCAACATGAAAGAATAAATATAGGTATTAAAATTCTTTTGCACTTTGGTTCGTTTTGATTTTGAAAAAGTGATCTGAAATTCGATCCGATATGAGGATTTTCTTGCTATGTATTTTTTTGTTTTTTAAAAATCGGTTTATAGTTTTATTTTGGATCGGTTTCAATTAGAACAGTTCTAGAGTCTAATGGATATTTAAATTTATCCAAAATAAAACTGCAACCCGACTCAAAAAATTGAAAACCACACAAAATTGAATATTATTGTATGTGTTTTTGTGCAAACTTCTCAGATCAGATAGAATTTTGGATTACTTTTTTAAAATCAAACCGAACCAAACCACATAAGTTAATTCTAATACTTATTTATATTTTATTAGTATAACATATTAATCTATTATTCGTTGGTTTTTATTTTTTCAATAATACTTAATAGTTTAATTTAATCTATATATTTACTACTTCATATATTTGAAACATAATTGATCATTTTTATTTACTAATATAATTTTAATAAATATTTTATGTCATATTTTGTATTGACCCTATTATTTTTCCATGTATGTGTAATTATATTATTAAAAGAACTTTTTACAAATGTATTATGAATGTCCAAAAAAAGATCGAAATTAAACTGCATTTAATTGGATCTGATAATATCAGTTTTTTATTTAAAGAGACATCCAAATCTAACCTTCTCATATGATAATTATTTTGGATCAGATAAGTTTTTGTCTTAAAACTGATTCATACCGCACAACAAACATTTCTATCTCTTATCCCATATAAACTCATTATTTCTTTACTACGTGAACAATATTTTTGTTGGATCAGTTTATTGAATAGAGGTATGATTCACTTTTATTTCATTTACAGGTAAATGTATTACTTTTTTTTTTTCCTTTGATCAGTTTATTTTTGTTACAACTATTCTTTCTAGATCTAATGACCATGCTTATACAAAACTAAATATGCTAACAAGTAGTTGATCATCATCAACCAGTGAGAAAAAAAACTATCAAATGACATGTTCATAATGATTACTTGTTCATTCATAATGATATTTTAGATAACACTATTTCATTTGTTGCAAGAAATAAATTTGGATCAGCTCATGCACCTCCCAAGTGAATCTATTGTCTCTTGATTTTTACCAATGGATGTGGATGTGGAGGTAGGTGTGGATTTGTTGCTTATATAAATATATTTTTCATATTCAAAATTTTACCTATATCACAAGTTTGTTCAATTTCATCTAATATTGTTAATGTGGTTTTATTGATTAGGAGTAGCATATGCTCTAAGGGTGTTTTATGGAGAAAAACAAGGATAGATACAACATACATGGTAGATGGAGACATCAGAGAAGATAGTTTTATCAAAGGTAATATATCTTTGTCATTGATATATCACTATTAAGAGAGTACAATTTTAGTTACTAGAACCTATAAAATGTGATGGTATACATATTTGACCAATTTGTCAAACTTGATTCTCTATAAGAAATACAGCTCCATCAATTGCCAAATTTCATTAACATTTTTCCATAATATTATACCATATTTATTTTTGTAAAGGATATAATCTATTTGAGAGATTATTTCAAGCCACTAACACATTTATGCAATATAAGTTCTGATTTCAAGAGAATAAATTACATTTGATATTATCAAATTTTGTTTGTGGTAATACTTTTCATGTTTTCCATAGTTGTCAAAAGTGCATTATAGGTTACAACATTTGTTCAAATTCTATGGGCATTCATCTATTTGCATATTTAACAATTTCATCAAAACCAACTTAAACTTAGCATAAAACTGCAACATAGTTTGGAAACAGTTCGTCTAAATTTATTAAAACGACGCCAAAACCTTTTTTGATGAATTGGTAACCAATAACTCGATGACAAAATAAGTTACTTACAATTCACTTGTTTCAGATTTTGCCCGAAAAATCTTGTAGGACGTCAGATAAAATTTGTTGAGGGAGATGAATTAAACATGGGTTATTCCAGATGTTTTTACATATAACACATACTTTTGGCCATGATGAATATGAAAGAGATGACTTTTATCACGGTTTGACCAATGTTGTGGCTTGGCACCATGATCCATGCTTATGTCAAGGTTAAATGGTTTCAAGAGTCCCTAAATTTGCATGATGAAATAAAATGTGAGCCTACTTGTTGGAGTTTATGTAACCAATGTTGGTTTAATGAAATTGTTACAATGTGCAAAGAAATGGATAGTAGTATAATTAGAATTGATGTAGTAACTTATAATGTAGTTATCTACAACTATGAAAACCATGACTAATATCATCAAAACACAAGTTTATCCCGTATAATGTAGTTGCCATGGTCATTAATATGTATTACTTTTTCTGCTTGAAACCATACTCAATGGAAGATGATTCCCTAAAAATGAAATTATGATAATATTTAGAAAAATGTCGAATGAAATTTTGCAATTTATGGAGATGCATTTTTCTTTCAACAAATTATCCAAATATGTATTTCATCTCATCATATCTTATTGTGATAGATTTTAGTTCTTGAATGTCTCCACCAAAAAATTTGATGTACCTGAAGCAAATCTCATTCTGGAAAAAGAGAAATGTATGTCTTTATATCCTTAGGATGACCTTCATACTCGAACCGCAACCTCTTCTAGAGAGATGTAGTCATCTACAACTATGAAAACCATGATTAATATCACCAAAACACAAGTGTATCCCTAGAGGCTACATACCTATTTGAGTTCAATTAATTGCATATGAGTCATCTATTTAAAATATGATGTTACTTAATTAGTGAATTTAATTTGAGAGAGGAACGACAGCTCCTACAAAGAATTTAGTGCTTTGTAACTTCATTACTTATTTTTTAAGAATTTATTTGTCTCCATTTCAAACTTGACAAATTTGACGTTTTTTTCCTTTGGTTAATCCAATATAGCCTTGATCCACTCTATTTCGTTCCCTAATAATTGGTAATTTTATTAATTAGTAAATATTTTTGTACATGTGCATGTTTTGTAATTCTTATTTTTGTTGATCACGTTCTTTACCATGTTGAAGGCAATGCAAGAAGGAAGAAATGGTAAACAAGGAGTTGGGATCCTCTCTATTTAATACCATCTAAAGTACTCCTTATCAAATGGGGTATTCATTTATTGTATTATGCTTTCATAATTTTTTTTCTCTTCTGCTCCCATTTGAAGTGTTAAACTTGTTTTAATGCTCATTTAGATTGAAAGTAAGTTTGACAGAATCTCGGTACTAAAATGATTTTTGAAAATCCAAACATGAACTTAATCAGTGAATATTTTGATGCATGTGCATGTTTTGTATTTTTTTCTTCTTGATCACCTTCTTTGCCCTTTCGAAGGCAACGGAGAAAAGAAGAAATGATAAATAATTGATCAATAAAAATAATAAATACAAAACATACACAAGTTATAAATTATTTACAAATTATGTTTATGGATGGATTGATGAAATCACTATGGTACTGTGGCTCTCCTAAACTCACTGCCTATTTAAACCAACATTAATCAAAATGCAAACATGAACTCAACAGCAAACAAAATTGTGGAAACAAAACACCTTAAATGAAGACATCAATTGATAAGAAGATTCTTTTTCGTTGCAAATAACTTCTTTTTCATCCTCATTAAAACAACCATAGTGATACCTATCTTCGATTATTACCTAGCTTTTTTCATTGTTTGTGGTGTTAGTATTGTTGGTTGATGTTTTTTTTTCAATGCTAATGTGAGCTTCTTCTCGTTTACCTATTGATTCTTTTCTTCCAACAAAACAATTCAGCTTCCTCTCTTTTTTGGTTTTTTAAAAAAAACAAAAAAAATCTTATCAAATGAGTTTCTATGCATGTATAATATCATATTAATTTTGATGCACCTAGTGTAAGTACAATGTAATTAAATTTATATCACAAATAAATAGAATTTAATTTTTTTTTGCATTATTTTGTAATGAAACAGAAATAAGAAGTCAATTTGTTGCTTATGAAGAAAAGGACCAACTGGAAAAATTGACGAACTAAGCATTGGCATAGGAAGAAAGAAAAATTGAACCGCCAATAAACAATGATGGGTATGACATTAATGATTTTAATGAAGAAGCACCGCATGGTTCAACCCAGAAGTTGTGCAACAAAACAACCATCTTATCAATTGGGGTATTCATTTAAGGTGTTATGCTTTCATATTATTTTTTTTCTCTTCTGTTCCAATTTGAAGTGTTGAACTTGGTTTAATCTCATTTAGTTTGAAAGTATATTTGACAGAATCACGGTACTAGAGTGATTTCAGAAATCAAAACATGAACTTAATTAGTGAATATTTTGATGCATGTGTATGTTTTCTATATTTTTTCTTGATCTACTTCTTTACCCTATCGAAGGCAATGAAGAAAGGAAGAGATGATAAATAATTGATCAATAAAAAGAATAAATAGAAAACATACACAAGTTTCAAATTATTTACTAATTAGGATTATGGTTGGATTGGTGAAATCGCTATGGTACTGTCATTCTCCCAAACTCATTGCCTATATAAAAAAATAATAATCTATTATAAAAAAAAAAACTATATGTAAATCAAAGCTAATCCTACTTAAATATCTAATGACCTTAAAAAGCATCATGAAAAAAGATTCAACCTTAGCTTTAATCTTTTTTCATTTAACACGGCACAAAACCCATCCGGAGTTGTAATCCACGAGTAGCACGGGGATAAACCCTAATCCACGATCTGCAGAATTGAAACGAAATCCGCACGGAGTTGTACTCCACGAGTAGCACGATGATAAACCCTAATCCACGATCTGCGAAATCGAACCAAGATCTAGTATCTGAAAAGTTATTAATTTTTTTAATGAATCAGTGTAATTAAATAAATATAAAATTGAGTACAACTTTTTAATGCATAGAAATTAATAACTTTTCGATATCAGATCTTGGTTCAATTTTGCAGATTGTAGATTAGAGTTTATCATCGTGCTACGCGTGGAGTACAACTCCGTGCGGGTTTCGTTTCAATTATGCAGATCATGGATTAGGGTTTATCATCGTGCTACTCGTGGATTAGAACTCCAGTTGGGTTTCGTGTGGTGTGAATCCAAAAAGATTAAAGTTTGAATCTTTTTCATGATGCTTTTTAAGGTCATTTGATTTTAAGGAGGATTAGCTTTGATTTACATATAAAATATTTTTTATAATAGATGATTATTAAACAAAATGCAACCCTTCAAATAGGGACGCAACAAGAAAAAAAAATTAGGGAAACAAAACACCATAAATGAAGACATCTATTGATAAAAAGATTCTTTTTCGTTGCAAATAACTTCTTTATTGGATCTACTTCTCATCCTCGTTAAAACAACCAAAGTGATACCCATCTTCGATTATTACCTAGATTTTTTCATTGTTTGTGGTGTTAGTATTGTTAGTTGATGTTTTTTTTTTCCAATGCTAATGTGAGCTTCTTCTCTTTTACCTATTGATTCTTTTCTTCCAACGCAACAATTCAGTTTCCTCTCTTCTCTCTTTTATTACAAAATAAAAAAAAAATCCTATCCAATTAGTTTCTATGCTTTTTTAATATCATATTAGTTTTGATGCACTTATAGTGTTAGTACATATAATTAAAATACCTCGCAAATAAATAATTTTATTTATTTATTTTTTTGCATTATTTTGTAATGAAACAGAAATAAGAAGTCAATCTGTTGCTCATGAATAAAAATTCAACCGACAATACAATAATCAATGATGGGTATGACCTTAATGGTTTTAATGAGGAAGCACCACATGGTTCGACCAAAGAAGTTGTGCAACAAAACAATCATCTTATCAATTGAGGTATTTATTTAAGATGTTATGCTTTCATAATTGTCTTCTCTTCTTTTTCAATTTGAAGGGTTGAACTTGGTTTAATGCTCATTTAGATTAAAAGTAAGTTTGACAAAATTACGGTACTACAGTGATTTCAGAAATTCAAACATATGAACTTAATGAGTGAATATTTTGTTGCATGTGCATGTTTTGTATTTTTTATTTTCTACGTCTCATTTATTCACTACAACCAATCTCTTATTTTACTCATCAAGCCAGCCCCCTTCTATTCTTTAAGCGTGTTAGGAATTGTTAAAGATTTTTACATCGGTTGAGAGATTCTCTAAATAATGGGAGCAATCATCGCCTTAAATCACAAGTCGATTTTGTGAAATTGTGTTAGATCCAACTACAAATTTTAAGAGGCGTGATGCGAGTAATAATATAACATTGATAAATAGTCAAGAGATATAGTACAAATAATTGGCATAAAATAGATATGCCAAGTAAATGAAAACGATGGATTTATATATTGTTGAAATTTGGGTTAAATATGTTCTTGGTCCTTAGAAATATACCAACTTTTCGTTTTAGTCCCTTTATAATTTTCCTTCAATTTTTAGTTCCTATAAAATTTTCAATCACTACTTTTTGTCCCTATTTTTAAGTTAATTTTTGTATTTTTTAATGAAATTGTGCAGAAATATGTAGAATTTTATAAAACTCTTTCCGAAAAAATAAAAAAATAGAATTGTGAAGAGGAGTTATGGTGATTAGCCTTAGATAGGAGTTTCACCATATAGCAGTGGGATGGTGACTGTTGGGGTTACTCCACTCGGGATCCATTCCGTAAAATCAATCCAGATAATAATTGTTTGTTCAACGCCAACCTTCTAACCTTAATATAAAAACAGAATACGAATATGATTATGCATCTTAGCGGACTTATGATAGAGCACCGTAACGATCCTAGTTTTTCCTTGATCGTTTAGTATGTAGAACATAACTGTATAAACCCAAACAGGTTGAGTTTAGTCAGATGGCGATCATAGGTTTCCCCCGAGCTTGCCTACAGCCTAGGATAGGTGTGAACTCACCGAGACATCATGTCTCATCCCAATCCTTTCATTTTATTTTACAAATCAGCAGGTTGCTTGTAGCAAGAGGTAGCAGATATGTAGCTGAATGGTTCATCGTCAACTGCTCGTTCGTACCAGTTGCAGATTATTCTTCATGTATTCAAACATGTAATAGATATATGTATTTGACAATTAGCATTTTTCAAGTGTACGGACTTGTATTGATGTATGAATATTCTATCTATAATAAATTATGTTGTAATTTTAATGTATCCAATACTAAGTTAACGCACATGCTAAATATTCTAAATAAATTAGTATGAGTATTACAAGTATATTGAAGAAAGGTGTAGGTTATTATATGAATTGAGATTTTGATGCGTAACTATGCAAAATATAATTTCCAAAGGATGGGTTGTCAATCCCACTTCCATATCTTCATTTTTGTCGTAAGTGTTCTTATCACACTAAAAGTATGTTAGGTATCGTTAAAGAATTTCGTATCGGTTGAGAGGTTGTCTGAATAATGAGAACAATTTTTTTTTTTTGACAAAGAATAATGAGAACAATTATTGCCTCAGATCACAAATCGATTTTGTGGGTTTCTGTTAGGCCCAACAGACACATGATGTGAGCCATAATATAACATTGGTAAATATTCAAGAGATATAGTACAAATAATTGGCATAAAATAGACATGCCAAGGAAATGAAAACAATGGATTTATATAGTTGAAATTTTCATCCCATTACAAAATATATGACTAGAATCCTGAGGTAGTGAAATAAGATAGGTCATATCCAAATCGAACCCTTTTTGATTTAGTCTAATCTGTTTATAGGTCATATAATGCTACATAGAATTTATGTTGTCAGCAATAAAACAATGTCTAGAATATTGCCATGATGCTATCTATGTACCCAAAAAAAGCTAATGTAATTTAAAAGGTTTGTATCCGTTTCAACTCATTTATAGGTAAGATTGGAACCGTTGTTTTATTTTTTACTTTTTTGTATCCACAACCATGTGTAAAGCATTAGGAAAGGAAATGATTATTTTTGCTAAATTCTTTTTCTCTTTTATTTTCGATAGAAAGTGAAGATTTCAATGAACCTTTATGTGATATGAGAAGATCCATTCCCACAAATCATCTCTACAAGAATATATCCAACCCCTTCACTCATCTCTTTCTTCCATAATGACACATTGATGATCACATATATTGCATGTAGCGATAACATAATAAATCAACCCCTTCACTTACCTTTTTCTATTGAGTCAGTACATAATCCATATACTGCATGTAGCAATGAGAGATCATCTGATTGGTCACCTGATTCGCTTGAACGAACACGCCTGGCGGTGGGGCAGATATGGGTTCATGATAATAGACCCAAGATCCAAGTGATACAGATACGATCTTGTGGGAACACATCATCAAGTATCAGTGTCATCTCCCCAAATAGAAGATGGAAGCTAGAGGTTGTGGTCAATGATATGATAATTGGCATGTTTGTAGCCACTAAAGTCCACTGGCTCACATGGCATCTCTGAATCATCGCTCTTGCATCCCATCCAAATTTGGTTCTAGCATAGTCAGTAGCTTTTTGTCGTTGTTTATGCACTTTAAGTTAGCACGCCACTACGAAAATTAAAAAACAAAAAATTAATATCATGTGATAAGCCTTCATAAAAAAACAGTTTATTCCTGCAATTTAATTCGGTTTACATAAATAAATAAAAAATAGTATATCCATACAGTTGAGTTTAGTTTACATAAATAAAAATAAACATAGCCTTCAGTTTACATAAAAATAATATAGCACAAAAAAAAAAACTTAAAGATGTAGAATTTTACAACTCCCTCAGACATGTGATAGGTCACATGAAGATGGTACTGAGTGAGCAGAGACATGTCATATTGGCTATCAAAATAGTCCTCTAGCGGTTGTGGCTCCTCCTCATACAACTACTCATCATTCACGTTCTCCACCTCCACCTCCTCCTCCCCCTCCTCCATATGTTGCGGCTCGTGCTGGGGCTCAGACTCAGGCTCAACATGGCGGCCCCTTCCTCTCTCCATGCCCCTACGCACCCTCCCTTCCGCTGCATCCCTCTATGTCCGCTCTCCCCTTGCAGAAGATTCCATGAAATGGGAGGTCTGTTGTTTCTAAGGCGCTCCAAACGGTCAATATCTGAAACATGCAACATCTCATGTACATAAAATTAACAAAAGTTAAACAAAAAAAACAAATGTTGTTGCAATTCGGAATATATTTACTGAACCAAGAGCAATGATGTTCGCTAAATATGATCCAAACAGGTTTAGTGACAGAAAAAAATGCGACCCAAACATTGAGAAATCGGGATCTTACCTTGAATTTGTTAGTTGAAAATGCTTGAAATATGATTTTTTTGAGGAAAAAACCGCAAGAATCACACAATGTTAGGTTTTCGGATTTTAAAGCGTGAGAGAGAAGTTTTAGATCAATAAATAGAAACTATTGAAGTGGTGGGTGTTTCTGATTTCGACTTATATATAAGATGTGTTCGGATTTTAGAATCTGAACCGTGGTTCAGATTATATTTGTTGAGCAAAGGGTAATTTTGAAAAGAAAAAAATATAGGGTGTCTGAGTAGCGCATAGGGTGGGAAAAGCAATAGCCTATTCATAGCATAGGCGCGTGAATATGATTTGTTTCACATGTCCGCGCATATTAGACTTTCAAACTAATTTCTTTAACAAATACAAATGGAAATGATATCACTTAATTAATTTTGACACATATTGAGCCTACTACTCGTGGAAGTTCCCTTATGTGTGAATTTATGATGCTTAATGTCATTTTGTGTATCTACTAAAAGATATATAATTAGTCAAAATATATTTACCTAGGCAATGCACGGGTTTCAGTCTAGGTAGTATAATTTGATAAAGGGTTTTGTTAATCAGTGTCTTAGGGGCATTGATTAAGGAATCCTTTAATAGAAACTATATCTTGGAAATATAAATTTTTATTTTTGTTCTATCAATAATTACACCATTTTTTAATGCAATCTTACTAATTTTAACATATTACTCAATACCTTAAGGACACTCATTAGTATTTCCCTTTGAAAAATGGGTTGGTATTGGAAAAGAAGGCGAAGTTTAGAAAACACATGAACCAAAACAAAATACTTAACGATTTGAAATACAATGTAAATCAGGAAAAGGAGATAGGTTATCATTTTTTTTTCTCTCCAATATAATTGTACACTTAAAGTAAACACTGAAACTTTGCATATCCAAAAAAAAATATATGAAATTTTATAGTAAACATTAAAATCATATCATGCATACATTTTTTCTTCCAAAGCATAAAATTACTCAAAGAAGAACCACATAGTTGCAGTACACCAAGCAGCTCGAGAAAAATGAGAAGAACAATATTCTTAAAATATGAAACAATCAATATAGTTTTGCTCATGTGTGTCATTTTATTTGTGTATATATACCAATTGTGAGTTTTGAGTTAAAAAAATGTATCAAATTGTGAGTCCGTTGCTTCCAAGTAATGAAAAGTAAAAAGGAGCATACGAGACAATGCTTGGATAGTTTGGGTTTTATCTATCCGACTATCAAGAGTCTTATCTATCCGATAGTTTTGGGTTTGATGCGTGGATAGGTTGGTGGCCCTTGAATTCGACAAGATCTGATACCATGTTAGGAAACATGGCATCCATGGATGAAGGAGAGAAAAGTTAAGAAATTATTGTATTGATAGTAAAGAATGATATTACAAATGACTGAATTACCCATTAATAGAGTGGTTACAAGCTATTTATACTACTATCTATTACGACTAATATACCACTAATCCTATATCTCTAATAGTAACAAGTAACAACGTTATTTTGTTATTCACGCACAAAGAAAAAGGACACTATAATTTTTTGTGGTGTAAAATTGAGATTTGGATCCTCTCCAACCATTTCTCTCATGTTGTTTGTCGTGTCATAACCTAAGTCATTCATTCATCTTTTTTCTCTCTCTTTAGTGCTACTTTTTGTTCATTTATGACTCAATCAACCATTGGAGAGGGGGCTGCACAAAAAAGGCAGGAGAGGATCCAAATCCGTAAAATTGATGAGTTTTCATTGTCAAAAAAAATGATGAGTTGTCAATAAATAGATATGGGTATGATTTAATATAGGGTTAAATATATTTTCGGTCCCTATAAAATTGAAAACTTCTAAGTTTAGTCTTTAGTTAATTTTAATAACTTTTTTAGTCCCTAAAAAAAAATTTACTTGTCAGTTTGGTCCTTGCTAAAACTTATTTTGTTTAAATATCATTAAACTCTTGAATTTTTTTCACAATTTTTCAGAGACACGTTTAGAACATTATAAAATGTGCATTTACTTAAATTTAGAATTTTTGAACATGAGATGAATCAAATATGAATTTTTTCAAACGACAAAAGTTTAAGATAAACATAACAAAAATTTGAATGTAGAAATCAAATTTTGAACTAATTTTTTAAGGAAACACTTTTGGTAATGTTTACAACAAGTCTACAAAATATTGTTCTAAAACTTAAGAGTTTAAGCATAATTAAATAAGTTTGGATTTAGAAGGGACTGAAATAGAGTGCAATTATTTTTTATAGGTACTAAAAAACATATTAAAATTAAGTAAGAAATAAACTTAAAAGGTTCAAATTTTATAGGGAGGGAGCAAATTTTAGATTTAAAAGGAAATAAATACGCTAATACTAGATGATGGTGATGAAGATAGTAACTTATTCAAATCATTTTATCCCATATCTACCGCGAAGGTAATTGTTGTGCTGACATATTAGCGAATATGAGACATGCTATTTCGGGTTCGGTTTGGTTGGATACCCTCCCGACGGAGTTACATCTTGATTTCCATCGTGATAGAGTTGGTCTACCCAACTACAGGTTACCTTAGCTAGTTGCAGGCAGCTGTTTCTTTTATTTTCTTTCTCTATTTCTTTTCTTTGGAGGGTCATGGCCTAGTCCCCCCCTTTTTGTATATATTTTTTCTTATTTTTTTAATAAAATTTCAGAGTCTGGCGGCGTAGGATGGAGGTTTCTCGGGATGCCAACCTAGTTGAGATGTCGGTGATATCTCTTGATGCCTGTCCTTTCTCCTTGCTTAGCAAAAAAATAAAGATAGTAACTACATTGATTTAAGAAACATTGCATCAAATTGTAATTTAGTGTTGCAAGTAGCCACATTTGTTTTTTTTAAGCCGTGAGAGCTTCCACTAAATGGTTCGATAGGTATGTAACAAAACTAAGTGATATAATTTCCTTTTTTCATTTTTTTAATTGTACTTTTGGTTAAGGGTGTTTCTGGTGTGGTTTGATTCAGTTTTGCGTCTAAAAGTCATCTAAACCGCAAGATAAAAAAAATGTGGTTTGGTTTGGTTCATTTGACTTTTAAAATAAAATCTAAACCAAACTAACTAAACGAATGTGGTTTGTATTGGATCGGTTGGTGCGGTTTTTTTTCTTCGAAAAATACATTTTTTTGTTTTAACATTAAAATCAAGTTTAAAAAGCTAAAACAGAACATATCTTCAAGAATGTTTTCAATGATGTTTTAAATTTCATCCAACAATGTTCCCAACTATATACTCCAAATTAAAAACATGGATAAAAAGTAATTCTATTTTATAAAAAATTGAAAGACTATGATTTTATTATTCTCTAAAAGTTCAAATAGCACATAAATATATTTTAATAAATAAAAAGAAAAGAAGATACTTAAGAAGGGAAAAAATATATCATTTTATAAAAGATTCCATTGAGTATTGATCTAGGTGGTATATGTTCAATTAATGTTTTTCTTATGTTGCGGTTTGGTTTGGTTTGGTTCGGTTGGTAAAATAAAAACCGCAAACCAAACTAAACCATGCGGTTGAGTGAAAAAGTGATCTGAATACATCTGAATCAATTACGGTTTTTTGCGTTTTCAGTTTGACTTGGGATTTGTTCGGTTTTAAAAACTCAACCTTTTGGTCTTCTAATTCTCTAAACACACGACAATAGTCTCCTTTTTTTAAGGGTTAATAGTGTTTTTCACCCTTGTAATATATGTCATTTCTGGTTTTCGCCCCTATAAAATTTTTGGTTTGATTTGCATCCTCGTAATTTTTTTTTTCCAGAATACCCCATCCATCTCAGTAGAATCTAATACGTGGCGCTGATTTGACTTTTTTTTCATTTTTGATTTTTTTTAATTGGCCACGTGTAAAAGAACATTTCCACATCAGATTTTCATATTTTAATTTTGGAAAACATTTTATAAAAACTCCGGAATAAAATTTTCGAAAAAAATTTGAATTTTTTCTAAATTTGTATCCAGATTTTTAAAAATTAAAATTTTTCCAGAATTTTTTTTTGTAGAAAATATTTTAAAAAACTTTTTTCAAAAATTTGCTTTTGTAGTATTTTGAAAATTAAATTCCAGAATTTTTTAAAGTCTTTTTAATTTCGAAAAAGATCTGATTATATTTTCTAATTTTTTGAAAAAAAATTTGGTAATAAAAAAAAATATTTAATTTATATATTTATAAAATCTGGTAATAATATATATTTAAGTTTTTTATTTTTAAATTAATATAAATGATTTTATATTATTTTTTGGATTTTTTTAAAATTTTAATAATAAAATCTGATGTGGCCAATTAAAAAAATAAAAATTTTAAAAAAAGCCAAGTCAACAAGCGAATTTGGTGAGTTGAACAGGGGAGGGGGGTTTTTCGGATTTTTTTTTTTTACGAGGATGCAAATCAAACCTAAAAATTTATAGGAGCGAAAACCAGAAATGACATATATTACAGGGGTGAAAAACACTATTAAACCTTTTTTTAATTTGATTTTTGTCTCTATTTTTGCATTTGTTGCAATTTTTATCATAGCCCATTTTTTTTTTCTCCCTAAAACTGGTGATTTTTTACACCATAATAAGTGATAGTTTTTCCTTGAAATGATAAAAGTTGTTTGGTATATATGAACATTACTAGGAGACCTTTGACAATTATTAAAGTACTAGGTATACAACCCTGGGGTTGCATGAGTTTGATTATATTGTTTTTTTGATGTCCTCGTAAGCTTAGCTCAGTTGGGTGAGACAATGCATAAAATATGCAGTGTTCGTGGTTCAAACCTCGGCTGCTAATAAAAAATATGCAGTGTTTGTCTATTAGATTCTTTTTTTTAAAGAGGTCGCCTATTGAATTATTCTTTGATTTAGAAAATTGATAATTAAAATGCTTTTAAACTTTTTCCTTTGTCAAGTGAATATAGAATAGAAAGAGTACATGAAAAATTACTTTTAACATAGATGATGTGTCTTTGTCAACAAAAAAAAACACACTGATGATGTATCATTCGAATTTGGATTATCTCCAACCATTTCTCTTATGTTGTTTGTTCTGCAATAATCTAAGTCTCTCTCTCTCTCTCCCTCTCTCTCTCTCGTGTTGTTTTTTGTTGTTCATTTATGACACAATCAACCATTGAGATCAGAAAACGAGAGGGGACTGCACAAAAAAGGTAGGAGAGGATCCAATTCCGTATCATTCACCTATATTAGCTAAATATAAATAAAAATATAATTCAACTGTAAATTATAACTTTTTTTAGGTTTGATTTATATCGACTTATGTTTTTTCATTTTCCCTTTATTTTAATATATTTTTAGTTTTTAAAAAGAAAAAATATGAATTATAATTAAGTATTATGAAGCAATTTAAAATATAATAGTAGTTATTTCATAATTGTCTTGTGAGTCTTCAAATGCACATCTAATATTTTACATATAATTAAGTATTACGAAGTAATAGAAAATAAATTCTAACGTTATCAAATTGTTCAATGTATCAGTCCATCATCCTAAAGCACCTATCATTAAAGAGATGATTTGGAGCCCTCCACTTCACTTATGGGTCAAATGTAACATAGATGGGGCTTCTAATGGTAACCCTGGGAATTCAGCTTGTGGACGGATTTTTAGGGACCATGAAGCTAACTTTTTAAACTGCTTTGCTGAATCTCTTGGCCATTCTACTTCTTACATTGCAGAGATTAGTGGTGCTATAAGGGCTATTGAGATAGCCTATCAAAAAGGTTGGAGGAATCTCTGGCTTGAGACAGACTCCTCTCTGGTGGTTTTAGCTTTTCAGAAGGATGGAAATGTTGCTTGGTTTTTAAGAAATAGATGGAAAAATATGAAAGTTAAA
>Ga0228711_1007145_pt1 | contig 16297 bp, 6 predicted proteins | sample MedpolnodulmetaG_2_FD_177996 | JGI IMG/M metagenome (GOLD analysis project Ga0228711, IMG submission 177996) | Root nodule microbial communities from Medicago polymorpha collected in Santa Monica, California, United States - brown nodules | ecosystem: Host-associated > Plants > Roots > Nodule...
ATTCTGGATGATATACCAGTCAAGTATGTTGATGGATCACTTATATGCGAGGTGATTCTTGTTTATTTTTTGCATGCTTTACTTTTAAAGGCAACATTTAAATTTCTATCTAAAAGGTTGAGCTTTGATCAATTCTGTAACACTCCAGGTGCGTGATTATCGAAAATGCTCTTCAGAAAATGGAGCTGGCATTGCATCCACGGAAAGTTCTCCTGCTGTGTGTAAAGTAAGCCTCAACATGTCATTGAAAAATATTGTGAAGGACCTCCATCTCTTACTGATAAGTCTTGGAAATATGGTGATATAATTCACCAATCATGAATGACCAATACGTATAATTTTTTTTTGTTGGAGTATAGATCTCACTTAATTATGTTCTCATTGATAATAGGAAGTTGAATCAAAGGTAGGGAAAGCATTACATCCAAACCTTCATCTAGATCCTACTCCAAAGTTGGATCCACTGTGTCAAAGTCCACTTCCCACAAAGGTACAAACAAGTTAGTTGTACATATTTTACAAATGAATCTTTGTGTCTTTTTTATTTTTATTTTTTATAAATGAATATTTGGTTTTATTAAATTTATAATTCGTTTCTGATGGCCTTTTCCATAGGAAATCTGATTATTATTTTTATTTAGTTATAAATGAATACTCTATATAACACATCATGGTCGTCTCTTTCAAAGTCTCAAAAATTGGAACTAGGTTTCGCCCTAAACCTAATGCTAAACCCATCCCCCTTTCTCTTCAACCTTTTCAGGATAACCAATCTTAGGTTATCAACAAGGCCGGCCCTAAGATTTTTGGTGCCCTGGGCGAAACAATAAATTATGTCCTTTTAATTATTCCAATATTCTTCTTCTTGCAAAATACTCATTTACAATCAAAGTTATCTTAAAATATATTTTCAATAGAATTAATCAAAGCGAATTGAAAAGAAATATATTTATATAGTACTAACTACTAAGTAGAAATAACAATTTTGGTGCCCCTAAAACAATGGTGTCCTGGGCTGCCGCCCCTCGTGCTCGCCCTCAGGACCACCCCTGGTTATCAAAGGTTTTTGAATTCTAGGTCTTGCTAATTTCTTTCTTTCTTTCTAAAGTTTGTAGTTTTGTTGTTATGTCTATTATATTATGGTGTTTTTGTTTGTGATCGTTTTTTTATGTGTGATTTTAGATGAAAATAATGTTATGAACATATAAAAATGAATTTTGTATGTTGTTATTTTTTACTTGGCACTCAAGTTAGGTTTAGGGTTTTTATTGATTGTTTTAAATTTCATTCTTCTTTTGTTGTTGGTCCAGATTGATGTTGTTGAGGCTGGTGAAAACATTGATGAGATGCCTAGTTCATCTGAAAAACTTTCATTAATAAAAGGTTAGTCATTAGAGTTTATTGGTTTTTTAATTTGTGTTTAAATCATTGAGTGTTGTGTTGTGATGGTTGTTTTGACTTGACAGGAAATGAAGTTTCTTTTACGCTGAACTTGTATCCGGATGGTTATTTCATGGAAAAACCCCGCAAGGTTTGTTGAAATGTAGTATTAATATTTCGCTATTGTGAAGTCTTTTAGCTCGACTAGTTATTCTAATTTCTAAGCTGTGTGATTTATGATTTTTCAGTATGATGCTACAAATCAGGTGTTACCGAAGTCATTACTTCCTTATGATAGGTCATCTGAAACCATTTTCTCGGTAATTCTCTTGAAATTTTATAATTGTCTTTTATGTTATTGCAGTTTAAACTTTTATGTTCTAAAACCTTATAATTTAGACAATTTTATGTACAAGGCCTTTTTTGCGGAGTGGTGTTATGATCAAAACCTTATATTTTTTTATATTGTAGTAGCTTTTTTATATACTTTAACAACAAGTGCTGTTTATTTATTTATTTGTTTTTTAACAATATTTTTTTATTTAATTAATTCTTAATGACTCCTATAATTCATAATCTGAGTCGGGTGCTTCTGCCTAAGAGATGAGCTATTTGTTTCTACCTTCTTACATTGTGTACCTCATAACTATGCTTTTTTCTAAATCATCATCTTATGTTTTCTTAATTTTTTATTTGTCTGCTGCATATGTTAAGTATTACAACATTTCATGTACTTACCTTCCTATTTCTGTCATTATGTGTTTGGAGGCCATTGAGTCAGGTCACTTGCCTGGGGATATTCTGGATGATATACCAGTCAAGTATGTTGATGGATCACTTATATGCGAGGTGATTCTTGTTTATTTTTTGCATGCTTTACTTTACTTTTAAAGGCAACATTTAAATTTCTATCTATAAGGTTGAGCTTTGATCAATTCTGTAACACTTCAGGTTCGTGATTATCGAAGATGTTCTCCTGCTGTGAGTAAAGCAAGCCTCAAGATGTCATTGGAAAATATTGTGAAGGACATCCCATCTGTTACTGATAAGTCTTGGAAATATGGTGATATAATGGTTAGTATAATTCACCAATCATGAATGACACCAATACGTGTGTGTGTGTATATATATATATATTTATAGGTATAGACACTTAACTATGTTCTCATTGATAATAGAATGTTGAATCAAACATAGTGAAAGCATTACATCCAAACCTTCATCTTGATCCTACTGCAAAGTTGGATCGACTTTGTCAAAGTCCACTTCCAACAAAGGTATAAACAAGTTAGATTCTCCCCTAATGAAATTATTATGTGTGATGTATGCATCCTAATGACGTTGAACTTGTGTTTCAGCTCAATTTGCAGATGAAGCGAGCGAGGAATACCACAAAGTTTGATGTCACTTCAAGTAATAAAATCCATGGGGAAAAAGTCAGTATAGATAAAGTGCCAGAGAATTCAAAAAGCAGGTTGGGTGATTCAAGAATCGCTACATCAAATGCTATTGTGAAACAGACTCTTGAAAATCCAGCAATGCAGAATCTTAATCCAAGCATTGCCATGAGATCAAAGAATATCGTACTAGATTCTTCCATCCCAGGCTTTTCTATGATCTCCCATCAATCAAAATATCAAATGGCTGTCGAAACTCCAAGAAGCTTGCAGGAGCACCGATCAATTGCTGGTATAAATTCATCTGGGGCTTCTGCTGTACAAGATGTCATGTATTCATATGCGGATAATCCAAACCTGAGGGCCACTCTTCATGTAAAAAGAGAGAATCCAGATAGAGAATCATCACCTTTATCGAATATTGCAAAAAGAATGAGGTCTGCTTCCACAGGTGTTGATGCAATGCAGCAAATAGACTCACACGTTAACGCTCTTCAAAGACCGGATATGAATTGGCAGGATACATTATTACAGCAACAAGCAATGGCCAGAAGTATTCAGTATACTGGGAGTGGCATTCAGATGTTTCCCCAGCAGGTTTTTGAAGGGTGGTTAAATCAAGAGACCGGGGCCATTCGATTTGCTTCTGGTCAGCAAGGCATGAGGTTAGTTGCCAAGGTAGAAAATTTTGAAATGGAAAGAATAGAGGGTGCAGGGATAAACCTCAAAAAAAGTGAGATGCGAATGGATTCGAGCCATTTAGACCCACAACAATTACGACTCAAACAAAGAATACCAAAACATGCATCCATGGGACATAATTTCCCACAGGCAACCTGGAATAATCTGGGCCACCAAATCAAGAAAGAAGCAAAAAAAGAGGATCAGCTTCAGCACTTGAAACAAGTACAGAGTCATCCGTTATCTCATAGGACATTACCCCACTCGCCATCAGTTGAACCAAATTTTAGACCGTCTTCAATGAAAATTACACCTGGAGCATTACAAAAGGAGAAGGCACCAATGGCTTCTCATACCGCAGCTGTTGGAACTCCATCTTTGACTTCCAATGCTAATAATTCTACACAAAGGCAACAACAGGAACGCCTAGCTGCAAAACGGAGATCTAAGTCCGTTTCCAAGACCCCAGCGATGAATGTAGTTCAGAAGTCTCCCCATCAGGTTTTTGAAGGGGGGTTAAATCAACAGGCAGGGGGCACTCAATTTTCTTCTAGTCAGCAAGGCATGAGGTTAGTTTCCAAGGCACAACAATTTGAAATGGAAAGAATAGATGGTGCAGGGATAAAGTGCAATTTAGACTCACAACAAGTATGGCTTCAACAAAGAATGGCACAACATGCATCCATGAGACCTAATTTCCCACAGACAACCTCGAATAGTCCTCAATTATCTAATGGGATATTACCTCACTCGTTAATGCTATTATCTTCAAAATCTGGTGAATTTTCTAAGGGTTCAGTTGGACCAAGTTCTAGACCGTCTTCAATGAAAAATGCATCTGGAGCATTACAGAAAAAGAAGGTTGCAACTTATTCAAGAAAAAAGAAAGAAGAGAAGACTGCAATGGCTTCACATACAGCTGCTGTTGGAACTCCATCTACAAAGGCAACAACAGACACACCTAGCTGCAAAATGGATAATCTAATTCCCTTCCCAAGACCCCAATAATGAGTGGAGTTGCTTCTCCTGATTGTGTTATTACTGGTGTCCCGTTCATTGCCAATAGTCCCTTAGTTGGAACCTCGGCATTTTCTGAGCAAGGTCTTCAAGATATGATACTATCAACTAATAGTCCTCTTTTAATGATTCTCATGCAATGTTCTTAATATATTTCTCATGAGACATCCAAGTAATTGGATCCCAACAATTTAGTGCATGAATGAATATTGAGAAGCTGAGAATGCTTTTTACACTTCTATCATCTGTTCAGACATTCTGCATTGTAGCAGGAACACTACAACTCTTATTTTGTAATTTTTTTTAATGTTGATATTGGTCCAAAAAAGCATAAACAGTTGGATTGATCAGTTTCAAGCAGGAATTTGTTTGAACCATCAAGCTTATCTTTTTAATTTACCCATCTACAATATTTTTTGACTTGAGCCTGATTGATCAGTGACTCAGATAATTATGCATAGCAATTTTTTTACTACTTAATATGGCATGCTTCATGAATTATTTTCAAACATGAAATTATTAAGACATGAAAGTAGAAGACAACATACTTAAAATCTCTTTAATTGCAATTACAAGTGTTCTCTTAAATCTGAAAATAAGAATGCGAGCGTCAACTAATTGCAAAATCTCTTAATAGCAAAATCTGAAATAATTGCATTTAGTCAACTAAAAATTATAAAAATAAAAAATTGAACTAAGATTGGTAGGGTCCATCAGCCCTTGCAATAGTGCAACACATAAGGAACACTCGAAAAGCCCAATAACAAGCTATTGTGATGGCTTCTCCCCCCTCAAAAAAGTAATTTAATATCGTGTGGCTCATTGAGCCACATATCAGATATTAAACTAACAAGAATAGATACTACACTCAATCTTAGCCAAAAGGCCGAGAAATGTATGAATTGAATACAGTACTCGCTTCTACTTTTATATCACACATTCACTCTCTCTCTTCACTCCTCGATGTGGGACTATTTCACTTGTTGAACTCTTAACATGACATATAGTTGAGTCCTCTAGAAACATCCCTCATGGACCGTAAATTCACTTATTAATAACTAACTTGTGACTTTTCATTCTTATACACCACAAATTTCTTCTTTATTCCAAACAATTAATTATCATCAGTTAAATACACACATTGGTGGCCATCATGAAAACCACAACTTACGAATTGATATTCTTGTCTCTATTTTGCTAATGGGCTAAGGCTATTATACCTTTCTTCATCTTTGTTGATTCGTTCGTTTTGAGTGCCACTGTTGTGAGCCTATGCTAACATACTCTTTTAGTATTCAATCTGTAATGTACTGTAGTTAGTATGATCACTACAGTTCTTTGTTGCATAAAAACGGTAAACTACACAAATACTTAATATGCCTCATCTGTGTAACCAAGCCTAATTTATTTTGAACTCTCGAGTTTCCTACAGGGAGTAGTGTACTTTACACTAATTTATTTTTTAAACTTTATCAATATTGTGCTTACCCAAATTCGTCCCTAAATTTTCACGAATCGGACAAAAACGCCCCCTAATTCATCGAAATGCACGTTTTGTCCCAGAATTTAACAAACGTCCATTAAAATAGTCGTTCCGTCCAAATACTCTGTTAGTGCTGCTGAGCTGTCGTCCTGCATGTCTTGTTGTCTTGTACAAGTGTCAACAAGGAAAGTCACGTGTACAAGGACCAATTTGATGGAAACGCTAAAAATTTCATTTTTACTTTTTAAATTCAATTTTTCATGTTTTTTCAAATTTACCCCCTACTACCCATACCTTTCCATCCTCACATTTTCAGTCAGAACATCAAGAACGTCCCTGACCTTTCTCCTTCCCGCTAAAACCTTCATCATCTTCACCTCATCAAAATCATCATCATCTCCGGTGAGGAACGTTGCAAAAGATTTTGTCGTTTCTTAAGGTAACGTCGTTCCTGTTTGTTTTCCATTAAGTCTTGTTCGTTTTCTCCCTTTTTCTGCTCGTTTTTGTGATTTTCGTCTTCAGCTTTTAGACATTTGTTTTCAACTTTAGGGTTTTTGTCATCATCAGGCTTGCTTTGATGTTTGTTTTTGCTTGCTTTGATTGCGTTTGTCAGATTACTGATTTTCAGTTTTGTGTTAAAGACTATAAAATTTCATGTTTTTATGTTTGGTTACTAACAATGATGAACATTATAGTAGTTATAAACGAAATAAGTGGTTGATTAAAACAGTTTATAAAAAATGTTTATTTTGTACGATGATTTACATTTTTATGTTGTTTTGCTTGTGATTATGACTAATTTTGGCAAAATTTTGTTGCTGAAAATGTTAATCCTGGAAATCTTGTTGCTGAAAATGATGGACAAGTTGCAGAAACTGTTGAAAATGTCAATGTTGGAAATGTTGTTGCTGGAAATGTTGCAATTCAGGGACAAAGTGCTCTCAATGTTGTTGCAAATGAAGTAGTGCCTGGACAGGTTTGACTGTTAAATCTTAAGGATCGATTTGATAGTTAGTGATATGATTTAGGGACTTATTTGATTGAATGTTTTATGCTTTAGGGACTGATATGATTGAAAATGTTGTTGCAGGGTGTTCCTGCAAGGAGGTATGGCATTAGACGGCCAATTATTTCAAATGAGAGGCCTAAGAAAACACTAGTGAGGGGTCCTGCACCAACACATCCAACTGCTCCTGGCGTTATTAGGGTTCTATATCCAAATTATGGTCCATCCGGTTCAACCCAATCTAAGTTCATGGAGTTTATCCCAACCCCAGGATTTCCAAAGAAGTGATACTTGATGCATGTTTAGATTATGCTTTTGGAATATTTTGACTTGTTTAAATTATGCCCCCTAGTTGGGTTTCTTTTTGGTTATGTAATATTTAATTTGTTAATTCTCCATAGTTGGGTTGCTTTTGCCTATGTAATATTTTAAACTTAAGACATATGACTTATTTAATGTTATTTTCAAGGATGAAGTTGTGTGTTCTGTCATTTTTACTTTGTTCTGCAAATATATGCTTCAAGGATCAAATTGGATATATGTTTATATAATACAAAGACTTATTTGACGGTTTTTTAATATAATTTAGGGATCGATTTGATAGTATGTAAAAATTAACACGGACTTTATTGCATAATATTTTCTAAAATCAATCAATTTCGTCCTTCAAAAATTTTGTCACTATCGATCAATTTAGTCCTTACTTATGTGGCATCTGACATGGCAACTCATGTGAGAGGTTAACGGCCACATCATCACCGTTAATGCCCCAAATGGACGTAGGGACTAATTCGATTGAGATATGACAATTTCAGGGACAAAGCGTGTATTTCGATGAATTGAGGAATGTTTTTGTCTGATTCGTGCAAATTCAGGGACGAATTTGGTTATTCATTTCATTATTAGCTAAGAAAATATGCAAGTCTTATTACTACTTCTTTGTATTTAACATAATATGTAAATTACGGCTTTGTTGCAGGTTTAGCAATTTACTTCTTGTGTTTTGTTGGTGGCTGACCCCTCCTGAAAGATCAAAATTCTGCTAAAAGGTCCAAATAAAAATGGCTGATCCCTCCTTAATTTATCTGAATTGTTGCATTTACTTTTTAGTTTATAAACTAATGGACTAATCATATAGGATAATTCATAGTCCTAAGCATAAATAAAGAAACATAAGGAACATAAATCCCTCCTTAATATAATCAGGGTCGAAATAATGCATAGTCTGCGTATTATAGTACAATATAGACATGGAAATTTGAGGTTTCAAAGTGAAAGTGAAAACTATGTGCTGGAGTTACCGAGATTTTCGTATGTACTCATCATACATACACTGTGCCTTATTAAGCTTAATCAACATTGTCTCACTTTGATAAAATTATTGTATAGGCACGCACGGTAAAAATGTATTCAACTTTTTAAAAATAATGATCACAATGACAATCCTTGATACTATATAGAAAACTCTCATTTCGAGGTATTGATCGTAATCGCATACCTTAAATTATTATTAAAGTAAAATAGCACAAGCCGCAAAGAAAAGAGTATCATCAGATTATACATTCATAATACAACGGCTCTTCGGCATGCTGCAAGCACGGTTATAGATTCCTTTGATGTCATGTTGATTATGTTCTATTCTATGCAAATTTTCATTCGTTAACGTGATTTTAAGCTATAAAGCTTGCTCATGAGTGTGACTTACGTTGGAAAAATAGTTCACAACAAACATATAAATCGCAACTCTAGTTTGGTTCATTAAGTGTGATTAAATCATGCAATCGTCTTGAATGATGACATAAATTGATGAGTCGCTAAATTTAACGTTTTGGACCTATTTTCATTAATTTACTCGAACCACGTTCACATGCTAATGGAGTATATACTAAAAAAAAGCTAATGGCATCAGCTTGCCTTATTCATCTGGATTATTGTTATAGTAACAACATAAGAAAAACTTGATTGAAATATATTATCTTACATTAAATTCATTTTCATGTAGATAATATTCAGAGACCTAAAGTTTCATAATATTTATGTAGATAATTTACTCGAACCACGTTCACATGTTAGTTTATGGAAACCTAGAGTTGAGTAACGAGTTCCAAATACCTTGTTCTATTTGTTTTCTGTCTGGCAAAGTGACAAGTTCCTAACATAAACTAGTTTTATCTTGGTCTATTTTTAACTCCAACCATAATTAGAATCGTTTCACATCTTGGCCTAACAAAATTTCATGTACATTTTCTATAATAATTCCAATCGTTTGACATCTAAGGATATTACATCTAGTTTTTTTTAGTTTAAAAAAATTAATTAATAGATTAAATTATTGAATGGTTTTTATAATAGGAACGGTATTCATCATTACTTCTTATTAATTCCATTCAATTTTTTTTAATAAATCCCTTAAAAATATTTTTAAACTGTTTTCCAAGAGAGAACACGATTGTACTTTTTGTTTCATTTTTTTAGAATAATTTATATTAATTAATTTCTTATCAATAAAAATTAATTTAGATTCGTACATAAAATGTAAAGATGGAGTTGAGTTAAAAAAATACAAAATTCAATAAATAAAAAATAATTAAAATAATTTCATTCTCAATCAAATAAAAAACACCGAATAGAATAACAAAAAACAACTTGACCAAAAGAAAAAAGAATAACAAAACAACAAGCATAATAAAATTCGGTGAATTTTATTTCCAAAGAAATTTATGTTTTATTTACACAAAATATGAAAATGCAAAGGCAAAAATATAAACTTTAAACTATGTTGTAGGGCTTTACCCCAAAGGACCCCTTCCAGAAATTCTCAAAAGACCCAAGACAAGCTTGGACCTGAGGAGGTTTGGAAATAGTTTTCAACCAGCAATAGACGCGCCTCAGTTATTACCTCATTTGCTAAGTCATTGCCCCAAGCACAAAGATGCTTTGAATAAGCCCCGCTGCTTCTATTTATATATACTCTATCACTCGTCAACCTTTAACCTGGTCGATGTGGGACAACTACAAGTCCCAGTTTCAACTTTCAATACACGCAAGTCTCAAAAAACCTATGCTTCTAATCACCGAAACTGAATACCATAAAAATACAATACTTGATAAACTATAGCAACAAATTATTTATTAATTATTGGCATATATATATATGATTTGGAAGATTCAATCTTGTATGTTACTAGAATTTTAAAAACTCTTCTGATATGATAAGAAAGAATCAGCAAGCAAAAATGAAGTATAAAACTAAAAACTCTGGTTCATCATTCATAGTAACTTTGTTGAATGATTCGGGAATTCAAGCTGAAGTTTTACATGATAAGTTATAGCTTCATCACTTGATTGTTCATCTGTTTGAGTAAAAACTGCAACACCATGAGCAAATGCAAACGAACCTGTTCCTCCTACAACCCTGAATTCTTCTCTTTCCTTATGAGCAACTTTGATTGCTTGCACACTCAAGCTACCTGAATGATCTGGTGTATCAAAAGTGAGATACAAAACATTGAATTCTGATTGCTGAAACTGTTCCACAGGGATTATGAAACCTTGTGCTTTTCCTACAACCTTTGATGTGTTCTCTGGTCCCTCCGTAAGTAAACGGTGAAAGACGAATGCACCAGCATCTTCTCTTGGTATAGCATGTGTATTTGAGGTTGTTATGTTTTGAGGTTGTTGAATGTAAAGAGATAGATCAAGCCATGGTCTTGAATGGATCTTTTTATGTGAAACAGGTGATACCAAAGCTAAAACAATCACTGCTATTGTTGCTAGAGAAACTGCAGTAAAAAATATGATCCTTGACAACATTATGTGATGTTTTTAACTTAAGCAGAGAGAATTTAAGATTTTTGTTCTTTATTATGAGATGTGAGAGATCAAATCACTACATTTTTTTCTCCATTTAAATTGAATGTTTCATCATGTTTAAATCAAAAGTTGTTAGCTACCTAACCCATTTTGCATTTCATTACCTAAACCATTATAATTTGAACATTTGTTTTCAAATTAGAACAACTAGAACACCAAATTCATTTAAAAAACATTATAATAATTGAAGTCTATAGGGACAATTTCTTAGTCACTATCAGCATGTACCAATTGCATGTTGTAAGTTCTTGCCAAAAGTACTACATGAAAGAAGGAGTAAATTAATATCCAATTTGAATGCAATTAGTGTATATCTAGGAAAGATTCCCACAACAAAGTAATGTAATTTAGACCCACAATAACATGCATCGTCCTTACTCATGATTTTTTTTGTCACAAAAATGGCCACAACAAGCATAGTCCTTGTGCCTTTTTCCTATTTTAAAACAGAAAAAGGACAATGCATAGTGAGATTGACATTGAAAGCACAACTACTTGCATTGCAGTATCAAGGTGATCATAAAACGCCACAACAAATGGATGAAGTGAATATTGTGAGCTTATTGAATTGAATGAACTATTGATTGGTAAGGTAAGTAGTCAGTACTATAGCAAGTACACAAGAACGTGCACATAATAACATGGAAGTACCATCCTTGCTGAATGAGATTTATTTTCTAATTAGTTTTTTTTTTTTGGCTTATCTGTTAATTAGCTCCGTCAATATTATAAGTAAAAAATTATTTTTCTATATTCATTGAATAATAAATGTATTTTGTCTATATTATATATGAAATACATTAGTTATTCAATGAACCTAAAAAATAGTTTTTTTTTTCTTATTATAGTGATTGGATAAATTATTTGATAAATTTAAAAGAACAAATGAACGTATCTTTTTTTTTTTAAGGAATATCATATTTTATTTTTATAAGTTCATCCAAAAATTTATGTAATTTAGAAATTGAATAATGCAAGCAAACTCTAAAAAATATCTTAAAATTCAAGGAAATTACGTTGGGATATTGACTATATATATCATCCAAACTTTCAAAGTAATTTTAATTCTCATTAATTTAATCCAAATTCTTATGGTGACATTGATGGTTGATCTGATCATCAAGTAAAAGTCCTTGGCTTGTTAAATATTTTTAGTCAACCAAACACTATTTTGGTCTTATTCCTAGGCCTTATTATAATAGATCTATCAACCATTCCATTGGACATTAAAACTGATCGTTAGTTGAGTTGTTTATAGTGAGTTACATTTGGAGGAAAAACAAGCTTTTAACATTTTCCATTACGAGTCTTGGTAACAAGTGTTTTTAGGACACTCTTTAACCATTCTAAATTAAGTAATTATTTCTTAAAAAGTCAAACTTTTAAATTAAGGTCTTTAACTAGAAGGTATTTTTCTATGGTCACAAGACCAAATCAATAATGTTTGGACACACACATAAAAAGATTCTCTTCAAAATATTCAATAATCTTTTTTATCAATTTCCTCCTTATTATTAAAAAAATAATTCTTTATGTGTGTGTGACCAAACACTGTTTCCTTAGTCATGTGACCATATTAGAATTTCTCCTTTAACTAATGTCCGGAGTATTAGTTAACATTTTCCATTACTTATTATCTTAGGGTTTTGTAATAAAAAAATTCATTCTCGCGGTAACAAGTCCTATGATTTTTACATCAACTTGTTAAATGAAAATGTCAATGAATTATATTTCTACCTGATTTTTTTTTTTAAGTCAATGAATTATATTTCTACCTGATTTTTTTTATTGTGTGCAATTGGATTTATTTGAGCATTTTTATGTCAAGATCCCGTTACGAAAATTTTGGTGGGGTTAATGTAACGTAACTACTCTAGAGCTCCATTTACCATATCCATCTGCATAATATATACAACTTTCACTCACTGTTATAAACAAAAATTAACTTTTTAGATTCATTCATTAAATGATGTATATGATATATAATAAAGACTATATACATCGTTAATTGAATAAATCTAAAATGTAGATTCTTTTTTATAGTGGTTGGAGTTTGAATCTTGCACCTTATATATATTATGCATTATCCTTACTGACTGAGCTAAGCTCACGAAAACAAATGTAGATTTTTGTTTATAATAGCAACATGATGGTGTATGTTGTTTTGGAAATTAAGATAGAATGGAACCATTTTATCATGAACGATACAATTATTTGATTTGCCACCGCAGTGGTTGTTGAAGAATTTTGTTTATCGTCTAATATGCTTGTATAGAGGAAGAAATGCTAAGTATGCCTTTTAAATTAAATGAATCCCACAAAGTAAGTAATGTATAATTTTCCACTCACTTTCAATCATAGATTCATAATAGTTTTCATATATCCTTCCCTACAGTAGTAGTAACTGCATAAGTGCGTTGTGCAGATGCATATTGAATAAATAACTCCTTTCAAAGATAGCATCATGCACCAATGTTCCATAGTTCCGGAACCAGTCAAAAGTTGTGAAGATATATACTATTAGCCCATTTTTTCTACTTCTTCCCAACTATATATTCCAGAGAGACCCAGAAACAGAACCTTTTATTGGCAATCAAGGTGGTGGTGGTACCAATCCCAACCAATAATCAACAAGAATAAACCAGTGAAGAATCATACTATACCCAAAAAGGAAAGTCCAAAAGGTTCCAACATACATAGCCTCAAACTGTACAGACCAGCTGCCTAAATTCTTTCTTATTGCCAGTAGATATAGTCTTTGATTCGATGTGGGCCTAAATTGAGGCCAACTATGGAAAGAAGTTTTGGAGGATTTGAATGTTCTCCCACAAAATTTCTCTACATCTTTCTAAAAATATCACATTTTTAATTATATAAATCTCTTAATTATTTTTGCGAGTGAAGTCCCATTTTAGTCGATGACAAAAAATTGTGAGACCATGTTTGGTCTCTCACAATAAATAATGCAACTTTTAGTCTTTCACGATAAATAGTTTCTTTTGTTGTATTGTTTTCATGTCATGTGTAAGTCTCTTGCGTCACTATATTAGTTGTGTGTGATGTGATCAAATTAAGAGACAATATGGTAATTGGCTATTTCAGACTGTACCAATGCGTATTTCCTCAACGGACCGAGTAATCTCAAGTCACTAGCACTCACATGGACCATGATATGGACTTGCCCTAAATCCACTTAATCAAGGCCGCATAAACTAATCTAGACCGCCGATACCGAATACAAGGCTAGCTTGTCCTGATCTGCCATTGGGAAATCGAATCGATGAGTATTAAAGAGGGTTAATGATTGTTTTGCTGGCCGAGACATTGTCCACATGCAACTTTTTTTATTTACGTTTCATCACTCGAAGACCAATTGATAATGCAACACAGGGGGCATTTGCTTACACCTAAAAGTAATTATCATGTTACCAGACATTGTAAGGTAAGAGATTAAGATTTAGGCGAGGAAATCTATGTGCCGATAAAAGGTAAGGCAAAGGCTAAGACATCTGAACGAGGAAAAGTTGATTCTTTCTCAAAACTACTAATTATGTATGTGGTCTAGAAGATCTCAGGTCGAGTTAAAACTCAGTAGAACTGAACAACGAGGCTAAAACTCACACTTCATGTTTATAGCGCCACTAACTATGAAGAGGGATGAGAGAGGAAGCACATTCCTGGGGAGCTGCACACCAATGACCCTGTCAACGGATCACGTCGTGAAGGAGAAAACTATGAGCGGGACAAGAGGCACCATAATCCTCTCAATGAGAGACACTCAAGCATTACCCACAAAATTAGCCAAGTAAATGGAGGATATTATAGGCCACATCGTTTGACTAGTAGGAATTTTTTTTTTTCTTATAAATTTTCATTTTGTAAAATTGCAAAAGATACATTCAATCAAACACATAGCTTAATTCTTTTTTTTATCCATTTATCAATATGTCTTTATCTCTTTTTTTATGCATTTCATAGTCTAGTAGCTCAAAAACAATTGTATTTAAGAAACTAACAACTGAGGGGTGAGTTCCTCCCTTACCGTTATTGTATGAAGAAAGGAAATCACAGTTGAGATATCAATCGACCTCGGCTAAATTCTTGCTCCATCAACACATGCAAACTTAAAATGGTTTAAATTGAAAGTTCTTGATTGTTTAATATCCTTGATGTTAATTGTGCATAATTGATATTTAGACTTTGTTTTAAATTGTTTTGATAGGAATTTTGTTAGAGAACAAATAGAGTTATAAATTGGGGAGAACAATAAATGCAAAAGAGGAAAGAACAAAGAATCTGGAAGGAAAACATTGCAACACAATTCGCTAAGCGAGCACAAAATGGCTTAGAGAATTAAGTTAGAAGTTGAAAGTTTTTAAAGAGCAACATTCTCTTTAGCGAATCATGACGATTTTAGTCATCCAATGATGAGATGGCAAATACTTTGCTTTAAAATAAGGTCAATTCGCTAAGTGAGCATCTATTTTCTTAATGAATTGCCACTTACCAACAAAAAAGGCCGTTTAGACCAATTTTAAGGATTATTGAAATATAGAGAGAATAGGGGGGAACTGAGGCAACAAAGTGGAGGAGTATTTTTGGCTTAATTCATCAGTTTGGATGCAAATGCTACCATAAGTATGAGTTGCTAATTTCACTTTGTGTTAGGATTAAGTTTGGTTAGTTATTATTTTTTTTGCAAACTCTTGATCTGACGGATTATATATAATTTTGTTTTTATTGTATCAATGTTTTTCCTTGAAAAAAAAAATTGTATCAATATTTTGTTCTCGTTCTTAATGCTTTTTTGAAGTGGCAACTTTGAAATTTTGAAAATGATATTTTGATTTGTTAAGAGTTTGGTAAAGACTTTTTAAATAACAGATTTAGAGTAAATTCTTTTATGGATGCTAACGGTTAGGAATATGGCTAGATATACGATCACAAAACCACTATCAGACCGCAATCATACCCTACAAGTTAATTGAGCGAGAAATTAGAAGTTTATATGTACGATAGATCTCTTGTTGGTTATCGAAAACAAAAACGTATAAAGAGCGACATATGCAGATATAATTAAAAACCGAAAAATATATAATTGATCAAGATGATACATTAGAAATATAAAGTAAAACCTAACCCCCAACACGTCTTTTTGTATGTGAGCAAGGGCAGATCCACCATAAGGCATGGTGTGGTTGTTGCCTCACAGATTACAACCCAATTTTTTTTTAATTTTTTTATACTAAACTTAAATAATCTATTATATATAATATATTTTGTATGTTTTGCATGTGTTCTAACTCGACCTAGTATGTGACACATTGGTAAAAGTTTGAAGCCTAAGCCATTTTTGCTGATGTGCTTAATGCGTCATAAGTACGTTTGATTAATATACATAATTTCTTTGATATTTTAGTCACATCAATATCGAAAGTATAGGCCCACCCCTGTGAGTTT
>Ga0228711_1007148_pt1 | contig 16290 bp, 9 predicted proteins | sample MedpolnodulmetaG_2_FD_177996 | JGI IMG/M metagenome (GOLD analysis project Ga0228711, IMG submission 177996) | Root nodule microbial communities from Medicago polymorpha collected in Santa Monica, California, United States - brown nodules | ecosystem: Host-associated > Plants > Roots > Nodule...
CAATTTTTAATATATAATCGTTAATTTTGGTATATCCGACACATGTTTGCATTTTACTATAAAATATTTTGAATTGATCTCCAATTTTGTAAAACGTTTCTCACATTCTTAGCCACTAAAGTAGCCTTTAAGGCTTCAATTATGTAAAACAACATCAAATTTATCTATGAAACTTCTTGAATAACCAACTATTAATCAATGGGTGATCATCTCTGATCATTATTTTTTTGTCTTTCACACCGGTTTCTGTACCACCAAAGGTGGGCGACTAATCCGGCTCGTGCGTAGAGGCATGCATACTGGCCAGGTGTTGTTCCCCCTGGAAATCGAACCCGGTATTTCCCAAATACATCCTTAGAAGGAGCTCCTTGCCACTGGAGCCCAAGCAACTTGGTTATCTCTAATCATTATTTGAATAACCAAGTATTTGAGTATGTTCCTTATAAATTAGGCATTTTCTTGGAGTACATTGAATGATGTATTTTAACATCCGTCTTGAGTACATTAAGTAATGTATATATTTTAACATCTATAATACAACATCTCAGTATTTTTGGTAAGGAGAATTTAAGACTCAACTCACCACCATATTGACTGAGAATTAAAGTCTTAACGAATGATCCTAAGTAGTTTATGTCTCACTTAGTCTCATAGTAGCTTCGCCCAACAAGGTAGTAGTTTGATGTTTGGATTCAGAGGAGTATCAATAGTGAGGGAACATTGATGATATTTCCCTTGTCCTTTGGGTATTAGCATGGTCACCTTAAGCTCTTGTACTATTTATTATTATTATTATTGGGTTACGTTGTAGATGATAGTTTTAGAACACCAACATAGTTAGATTGCTATTAATGTTATGTGATGCTTTGACACGTTAAATTATATTCAATTTGTCAATATTATACATTCTTTTTTCAAACTATCTGCAATATTGATCTTTTAATTATATCAATTTAATTGGAGGTTTTTTTTTTATAAAAAAATATTATAATTTGAAAATAGTTTATAGAAAGGGACACAAATTTTACAAGAGGAAGAAGTAGTAGTATTTGAGTTGACTTGGAATCTTCTCGGGCAAGGTATGTAGAATATAACCAACAACACCTTCCTACCATTCCACAACATAATAACAACATATGCTTGCCTTCAATTTTTCGCCTACAATCTCAAATAAGACCAATCATCACATGAACAAAACATTATATGTGATGCCAACTAAGCATGATATTAAAGATGTTGAGTGCTTGCACTACTACGATGAAGAAATCTCCAGTTGTGGTTGCGGTTTTATAGGGTTCAAGAAAAGCCAAGTGTTTGATTACAATTTCGGCAGCGAGATAGGAGACAACGACGACGATGGTGATTCAGAAGAGCTGTTTGAGATAAATTTGAAGAAGGAAATTAGATTAGATTCAATAAGAGAAGAAGAGTGGTGTGAGAGCAGTACTGTGTTCTCTCTTGATATACACAACCATGATAATAATTTAGATGATGTTGTTTATGTGGCAGTGGGAACAAATATTAATGGTGGAAGTTCAAGCATGGAAGCACTTTCATGGACCTTGAAACATGCCGTGACACCTTCTACAACTACTGTTTCTCTTCTACACGTTTTCCCTCAAGTCAAACTAATTCCAACTCCATGTAAGTAGTACTCTCCAATTCTTGTCTTATTTACATACAAAACTCATTACAATTTTTTACCTCCAACATAACCATAAATCACTAAATTTAACTTTATCTAATTGTTATTGTTTCAAAAATACCTTTTCTTTTTGACAAAGTTTCAAAAATACCTCTTATTAATTCTTCTCTTTTTAAAGATATTAGTAAATATATTTTACTAGATATATGTAATTTCTTAATATGTGTGAAAGAAGAATTTTCTTACATATATAAAGTGAGAATGAACAATTCTTATATAGACACAAGAATTTAAACACACTATTTGAGCATAAGCTAAAAAAATTGCACATCATATAATAATAATTTTAAAAAATTACATACTATTATTTAATTATGTTTTTCATTTTTGTGTCTGTAACCAAAAGATATGATCAAATCTTTGTGTCCGTATAATAATTATTCAAGGAAAGTATTAGTAATTGTTATGTTGAAATAATCCCTTTTGCATCAAAAGAAACCCCTTACAATGTGCTGCTCAAATTTTTTTTTTTGAGGGGAAATGTGCTGCTCAATTGATTCGTCGTAGTTTCTAAGTTTTATAATTTGATTACGAAAAGAAAATATTACAGCATCCATTTTCTTTTCTTTTCAAAATCACTTTTTGGTACATTTGACAATAATTTTTAACTGCAACTTTTGACAATAATATGTTTTTTTGGGGTACATTTGACAATAATTTCTAACTTACCCAAAAACATAACCAAAACATTCAAAATAGTTTTTTTTTCTTTTCATAATCTAAAACAATTTGGGCCATAGTCACAAATTAAATAATCATTTCAGATTTTTTTTTTTCTATTATCCTGAACTCATTTTTCATGCCATAAGAGCTGACTTTAATTGTACTTGGTTTCTAGGAATTTTAAAATCGTTGGTGGGTTTTTTTTTATTCAAAGGCAATAGATGACATCAACAAATGATCAATATAATAAATTGTTGGGTTTCAAGTGTGAGTGATTATGTTCCACATCGATTAGAAATGAAGGAAATGGTGAATATATAAGATGTGAGACCCACATATCTAATGCCTTAAGGTTTTAGATGAAAATATGGTGTCTAATTTTAAAACCATTGGTATGTTTTTTTTTGTTGCACTCTTCCATTCCCAAAAAAGTCTCTCATGAAAATATCTATACAATCTCACATTTTAATAAAGTGTTATAGTAGCTTTATATTGATTTTTTTTGTTGTAAATTTATGCTATCTTGAATGTTTAAATAGTAGGAAAGATTCCAAGGAGTCGTGTAAATCTAGAGCATGTTAACATCCACTTGACCCAAGTGAAAAGCAAGAGGAAATTGCTCCTTCAGAAGTTGATGAAGCTGTGTATTGAATCAAAGGTAACTAAATCCTATATTGAAAAATTTAATCTATCAGTTGAGTTGAGTTCAATAGGATACATCATACGTGAAACCTTATATATGTATTGATGGAGTAAATTTAGAGTACAAGTAGTAATAATGAAAAGGGTAACATACAGGTTAAGGTAGAAATGATGCTTATTGAGGGTGACAACGTTGGTGAAGCCATTGTGGACCTTGTAGGGAATCTAAATATAAGGAAATTGGTGATTGGAACTACCCAATCTAATCTAAGGTAACGCACCTTATCTACAAACAACTCATGTGTGACACTACTCTACATTAATTAATAACATGATCTAAAATGATTTTATTATTTGAATATGAATATTGAGTAGCAAAAAAGGGCCAGGAAGGCAAAATTCCATTGCGGACATGGTGTTAAAAAGCGTACAAGAAAGTTGTGATGTCAAAATCATATGTGAAGGAAAAGAAGTGATCGACCAGATGATTAATATTAATGGGTCCACTTCAAAACACACCAGAAACAGAAACAGTAGCAGTTCCACAATTTCGCATCAAGTAGAGGAATCCCATGGTTTTGTCCCACTCAAGCTTTTCATGCCCAATCTATCTTGGTTATTTAGGTCCAGATTTTTATCACCAAGATGACTAAATATTACATTACAGATGTATATAGTATATACATACAATGATACAAGAATAGTTTTTTTTTTTTTTTGTAACCAAGTGATTGAGATTGGATACCAAAGGAATAGTCTAGTCTAGAATAAAAGACCATCATAGCCAACACCTGTAATTTCTTACAAATCATATATATTTTTAAATTTCCAGGTTGGACCAAATACATTTTCAATTATGCATTTAAGATCAACAATAATCTCGGTCTAAAACATTAGTTGAACAAAATACATATTCACATTTATATTGGACTTTTTGTTATAAGCTCTTCATTTCTATTGGAGTTTGAAACCTTAACCATCTCTTTAGATTCGTTATCATATTTTGTTAGTCCAGTCTCATAATTTATTATCTCATGCCAATTTTTATTAATTACTGTAAGGTATAGCTTATTTCTATCCCCCGGTATGGTAAGTTTCTGGATCGGTCCCTGATTATGATTCACATCCCAGATAAAATATGCTTACAAAAATGTACTCATGTCACGCAGTCTTTCTTTTCCACAACTGATGCATATGATTTACTTGAATCATGAATGAGATATGAGTTCTGTTACGTTCATCATCTTGTACAGGACACCTTACCAAACTGAAAGGTCACTCTACTAATGTATTTTAGTTGAACCATTACATTAAGGAAGAAATGAAGAAAATCTAATTGTAAGATCAGCAGGCATTTACCCTATTTTCTATTTATATATTTATCATCTCCTTAACATTTTCTCTTTTACTAATCCAAATTAATCCTCGCTAAAAGGAGAGGCATGTGATTGCTATCATGTCTTCTTCTCAACCATATCGATCCATTCCAACAGAAGATAGGGTTAGCTCCCTTCCAGATTCAATTCTGTCTCACGTTCTCTCTTTTCTCCCAACCAAAGACTCTGTCGCCACAAGCGTCCTCTCAAAGCATTGGAATCCATTATGGCTTTTAGTTCTCGATCTCAACTTCGACAGTCAAACCTTCAAAGACTACATCACCTTTAGTCATGTCGTATACTCGGTCATTGTATCACGAGAAATCACGCTACCAATACGATCACTTTGCCTCAAATTTGGCGAAGAATACGACATCAACAATATCAACATATTTATTAATGCAGAAATACAAAGAGGAATTGAAACCTAGACATTGACATGTTAGAGGATGTTAATGGATTAACCAGTAGCATTTTTAGTTGCAAGACACTCACTGTTCTCAAATTGAAAAACCTGTTTGTGAAAGATGACAATTATCAAGTAAATCTTCCTTTACTCAAAGTTCTCTGTATAGGTATTATGAGGTTCAGTTATCAAGCAACTATTACCAAGTTTTTCTTAGGTTGTCCCGTTATAGAGGAATTGCGAACAAAGACTGCTGCGTTTTATTTGAGGAAGCTTAATCCAGAAACACCCAACTTGATGAGAACAAGTATTCCAATCCAAGTCAATATATTTCTGCCTACTTTCTTTCTAGGGTATAGATTTTGCATCTAAATATGGTATGAACTAAGTTCGATATGTAATATTTTGTCTATGTAAATATTAAAACCAACTCGGTATGGTTTCTAATGTTGTGTTTGTAATTTTAAGGGTAAGAAGTCGATGCTAGGAGTGCTTCAACACACTCCCAATCTACAACAGCTTACCATTAATCAAGTATTGCATATGTTTAGGATAATTTAATGATTTAATTTATTAACTCAACCTCTACATATCTGTTTTATTTTACTTGAATTGTGTACAGGACATGGAAAATGAAATTTATGAGTACAATTGGCAAGAACCACATACTGTTCCGAAAGGTTTTTCATCTCAGCTAAGAACTTGCTTGTTTATGGGTTTTAGAGGAAGAAAGTGTGACCTTCAATGTGCAGAGTCTGTTATGAAACATGCAAAATTATTACGTAGCATGACAATTCGCAGTAAACTTATATTTGATTGATGAGGACTAGAATATATTTATAATTCTATGTCTAGTTTTTATGTTAGAATATAGTAACAGGATTTGACGGTGTTTGAAAGACATGGACTCTTCCTCATTTTGTCCTCTGCCTCATATAGAATTTCAATTATATATTGCGCTTTTATGTAATTAAAATCCATTCTATCTCCTCTCAATTCTAATTTTCCTTTTCTTACTGGTTATTTTTATTTTAGTTATCTCAATCACGATGGTTTTTTGGCAATTGATTATTTCAATCAAATACTGATATTCGTGTCTTTTTCTTAAGTTTGCTCTCTTCCACATTAGGGTATATGATGCATGTACACGGCTTGCCTAAAGAAAGAACAGGTAGTTTTATACTAGAAAAGAATCTTTTTTTTAAATAAAATCTTTTGGCTAGGGCAAGAAAATGCCGTGTGTCCATTGTGGACCATGTTCGGGAACCATAGAATTAAGAAGTCTCACTGGATTATAAAATGCAAGGTTCACACTTCACACTAGAGCATGAAAACTTGAAGGTTTGGAATGTAGAGAATGGTGGAAGGGAGAGAAGAATGGAGTATTTTTTTTTGACAGATCAATGAAAGAAAGTGATGTGGAAGAAGGAATGCCATCTGGAGTTTCACTAGTGAAACTATTGTTGGCCAATTCCATATACTCTGCAAGGAACATTGGATTGGATTAATTTAATAGTGCCTTAAAGGTACACCACCATGTATATTTGTATATATAAAACTAGTTGGTTTGTTATGTTACTAATTGGTGGGATGTATGTGTATTTTAAGTCCCATTTCGGTTATCGTATGGATAAGAATATGATTATTCTAATTTTTGCGAATAGTTATCGAATGGATAATAAATACAGAATTTTCAATACTACATGGCCTGGTTTCATTCCTACCACCATTAGGACCGCTTGGATTGGTGTGACTGCTGCAATTCCTGTTGTTTGGTTCGTGCGGTTAAGCGATTGACAGAGCTTGCAGCAGAATTTTGGGTTCAATATAGTAAGGAAGGAGATCTAATTAAGAAGTGGAACTTTGGAGGTTAATAGCATATTGGTTTACACCAAGTCTGTTGGTGTGTTTTGCCTTCCAAATCGAAATTCAGTTTCAGCTTCATGTTGTTCAACATTTTCCATCTCGCCACCAATATGCTTATACTAAAAGCAAGTTTCTTCCATTTAAAGAAACTTTTCTTCTTCTCAGCCATCTTTTCCATCTGTGCTTTGCATGACATTGCACTGACTTTGCAGCCTGTAAACATCTTCCTTCAGTTTTTTTTATCTCCATTTGTTGCGTGTTCATTTCGCGCTTAGAAAGACACCGTGCTGGTCGGTCAAACACACCATCGTATACACTTGGACTCCTCAAGCTACTGAAAGAAGCACTCCAATCAATGTGGCGGTTGAGTTTCGTTTGTTCAGAGAAGAAAACTTGAATAACAGCTCTCACTGCAGGCAACCGTTCGTTTTGAGCTGCATGAATTGAGGCTCCTAGCGAGTTTCCTGCTATCAATCAACGTACACAGACTTTTCCTTTCTTGCTTCGACACACTTGGATGTGCCTATAACAAAAATAAATAAGTAGACAGTCTCACATAGTCACATTAGATGAGATACACTTGTTTAACTCACTTGTATAAAAGGATTGTCTGAATTTACTCCCAGCAGACTCCAAATTTCCTTGGCCTTCTCACAGTCCCTTGGCACAATGAATTATTGATTCTGGTTTCTCTTTGCAGAGATGACAGTAAGGAGAATTTTTCATATGCCTTCTAGATCTTTCAAACCTCCTAAGGAGAGCTCCTCTTGCCACCTTGCAACACACTAACCCAACCATATACCTTTGAGGATGGCTGCCCAACTATGACACTATCTAGGATTGACTAACTAGGCGGCCACCAAATAGATCAGTAGCTCCAACCTTCTGAACACAAAGTGGATAAGGATTGCTAATCGTGATGGTTTAAGTTTTACAACAGTTTTTAGTAAATAAAATGTGATAATGCCACCACAAATAGAATAAAAGTAACTACAACTTTGAGCAGCATTTAACACAAAGGAGTAATTCATCTATACAAGCGCATAGAACATAGCCTGCTCAATGATTTGACATCAGCAAATTTACATAAAATAGGTTAGCACAGCCTAGAGAAAGCGATAAACAAAATCATAAAAGACAAACATTAACGTGAAATGATAAAGAGCATTATATTATAATAGGCATAAGACAAGCGTTAACGCCAAATAACAAGACCAATCAAAAGATTGTCAACTAAAATTATCAATTCTTGATACCAGGTAGCAACTCTAGTCAGGCATAACAATAGCAATGGCAATGATATCAGGACAAAAGGAATGCCTTAATTGAACTTTATACACGATCCTATATATAACCGCACATATTAGGCTCCTAAGCATCACTAGCAAAATGTTCATTGATATTATTACCTGCAATACGCATATATGCCTTTAAACCTCAAAAGAAAGTTCCCTAATGGGCAAAAACAGTGTCATTTCGCCTAGGTGGTCTGTCGGGAATAGATCCTGGCTTGAATTTGGAAGCTTCATGCCTTGCCAATTCAGGTGGAACAGGACTGTTACTCTGAATGAGCATCTGCTTAAGTTCATAAAAGACATCAGTGTCCTGAAGAGTCAGGAATGTTGTAGCCACACCCGTCTTTCCTGCACGGCCAGTACGCCCGATACGATGGGTGTACATTTCAATATTCCCAGGCATATCATAGTTGATAACATGAGCCACATCAGGAATGTCAATACCACGTCCAGCAACATCGGTTGCAACAAGCACATTATATCTCTTGGTCCTAAATCCTTCAAGACTAATCTCCCTCTGATCCTGTGATTTCCCTCCATGCAAAGTGGTCACGCGATAGCCTTCCTTGTCCAAATTCTTAGCAAGAAAATCAGCACTCTTCTTGGTGTTGACAAACACAATCGCAGTCTTGTCATTAAGCTCATCCAACAATCTCTGAAGCTTATAATTTTTCTCAGATTCCTTCATCATGATCACATGCTGGCTGATCAAGTCAGTTGCTTTTCCAGCAGTACCTATAGTCACGACAACAGGGTTCCTCAAATACTTTCTAGCAAGCCGCTCCACAGCAGGAGGCATGGTAGCACTGAACATATAAGTAGTCCTATAAATCCTCTTCTCATCAAGCTCCTCATCTTCATTCTCCGGTTTGAGATTACTTGAAGGCATTGCATCTAGCACACCCATGACCTGCGGCTCAAACCCCATATCAATCATACGATCAGCTTCATCAAGGACAACATAATTACACTGATTAAGAACTGCATAGCGACGCTCCAAGCAATCAATCAAACGACCAGGAGTCGCAATCACAATTTCACAACCCTGCCTTATCTTAAACCCTTGCTCCTCGATAGACTGACCACCAACAATGGAAACAACTTTAATCCCCATATACTGAGCAAATTTAACTGTCTCATCCTCAATCTGCTGAGCAAGCTCACGAGTCGGCGCCATAACAACAGCATAAGGACCCTCGGCTTCATTCTCCTCACTAATAGGAGGAAGCCTAGTGATATAACTCAACATAGGCAAAACAAACGCAGCAGTCTTCCCAGAACCGGTCTCAGCAACGCCGATAACATCGCGCTGCTGAAGTCCAAGCGGAATAGCAGCCATCTGAATGGGAGAGGGGGTTTTATAACCAGCCTTCTCCACAGCCTTCAAAAGCTCTTGACTCAACTTACTCTCAACCCAACTTCTCATAGGTCTTGGAATCTTAGAACCCTTATAAGAAATGTTATAATCTTCCCTAAAAATACGCCAATCCCTCTCGGTCATTTCCTCAAGCTTCTTCTCACTCCAATGACGATCAACCCTCATATCAAACGTATCATAAGCATCAGCAGCCTCCTCCTTACGCCGCTGAGCGTCAGCCTCCTCAGGCTTCTCCTCCACACCATCCTTCTTCCTAATCTGATCCCTCATCTCTTTCTCATGCTTTGCCGCAAGCTTCTTCTGCTCACGGCGATCCATTCCAGCTCTAAACCCTCGGCCAAAAAGAAGCTGAGCTTCATGAGGGTTTTGATAAAGAACATTCATATCACGCGAAGTATCTTCAGTATTTTCCCAATCAAAGGAAAATCGAAATTTCTCACTAGGTTTAATAACCCTTTTTTTAGGTTTTTTTGAACCTAGGTATTGTTCCTTAATCGATTCAAGCTCCTTTTCACGTTCTCGCTCCGCAAGCTTATCCAATCGAGCACGTTCACGAGCTTTATTCTCTTCTTCACGTTCTTTATCGCGGTTTCTTCGTTCACGATCTCTGTTATCTCTATCTCTATCTCTTTCTCTTTCTCTGTCTCTGTCTCTGTCTCTGTCTCTGTCACGTTCTCTGTAACTGTCTCGATCGTGACCACGGTCACGGTCACGATCACGGCGGTCGGAATCAGAGGGTTTGGGATCGGAGGAGCGGTTGTTGTTGTTGTTATTAGTGGAAAGGAGAAGTTCTTCTTGGTCGCGTTTGTGACCGGCGACTTGGTTGTGGCGGCGTTGGAGTGCTTGTTGTTCACGTTGGGCTTTGGTGAGGAAAACTGGTTTGGGGATGGCGGTGGCCAATTCATCGGTAGGACGTTTCATGGTGGTTGAATGGATTGATCGAGATAGTTTGGGAATTAGGTAGCTGTATCGCTTGGTTAATTGCAGGATGGGATGGGATGAGAGAAGAATCGTAAGGTTGAGTTCGATCGATAGCACAGCACACAATAACTAAACAACAACACTCACACGTTATTAATTAATACTCTTCTTTCTAATACACCCCCTAGGACCCTAACATATTTTTAGGCAAATTACAACCGAGATTTTCCATATAATTAAAATAAATCGCTCAATCAAAAAAATATTATAGCATTTTAACACAATTTAAAAATATTCAAGGTTCTTTCTTGAATTATAAAAGTATTTAACTTATACAAAACTATAAACCTCCAAAACATTTTGAATGTGTAAATATTATAATAGACATTCAAATAATCAATTTACTATAAAATTGCAAGTCTGGTATCGTCCAAAACATGACAAAATTATACGTTAGTAATTGCTAACTTAAAAGAACAACAACCAACTTTTATTACATTAAAGGGGTCCGATAGATTGATCAAATTATGTCATAATAAATTATATTTTGGTCAAACTCATTAATCTTCAAACATTTCCTAACTGTTTCTTTTAGATTTTTTTATGACAACTTTCTTTTTAATCCTCACATTATATTTTTACTTTTTCTCTCTATTGCTTTGATTTCCATGTCAATACATATTTTTCTTTGTAATTTTATGGTTGTCCTAAAAATTATCACACAAATGGTTGTTCAAATAACACACTGATGTAAGATTTTTACATGTCATAAAACTATTTACATGTAAGTATAATAGGATCGTTTCCACAGGGAGTTGCGTATATCTTAAGCATTTTAATGTCATTTATCATATTAAGTGTTTGGGTATAAATTGTTTGTTTGTGTAAAACTATTGTTCTATTCGACATAAAAGTAAAACGAGAAGAGATAGGGCTATTTCGCTTGGGGTCAGAGACATCAACCAAGCATAACAACTGCAATCTCTCGATCAAATAACGAATTCTAGCTTTTTAAACAATATTATCACAATCACTCGACAATATCATTCGTGTCCAAATGATATCGTTATTTCTAAGGGATTGTTTAAATGTCGATTTCCCAAACATTTAAACAATCACAAAGTCGATTGGGTCGTTTAATCGACGATTTTCCAACCGATTAAATGACCCAAAAGCATTAAGTTCTAGATTAAAAACGATTATCAAATATTAACATCTATGTCTAGAATGATAACTTAAGATAGATTGTTATTCTATTTCTTAAATCCAAAAGTATTTGTCAATATCATTTTGAATCTCAATAAAGCATTAAATACAAAAATAACAACAATATTAAATAAATGAGCTAGAACCATATATTAAAAGATCAAGAAATTACATAATAGCTTGTTTAAATACCTCAAAACCCACAAGGGTAGATGTAGTTACATATGTCTATGATAGCTTTGCAAAGGATGAAGAAAAGATGAAGATTCCATGCCTAGATTCATGATGTCTCAATAAATCTTGGGTTGAATCTACTCCTAACTACCTTGCTTTGTGTTTCTCTCTCTAGAAAAGCCCTAACCTCTCTAAAAACCAGAAAAATGTAGTAGGAAATGTAATTATTATTTGGAAAGAGAGAAGATAACTATTTATATGGGCTACTTCTGCGAAATTTCGCTAATAGCCAAATATTTCGCTATTAGTGAAATGTATAGAATCTGCCTCTGCACCAATGGAGTTGCTCCACGTGTCCCTTATCCACTTGAATTTCCTGAAGTTCGCTGATGACTTCGCTGATGGCGAAATCTTTTTGATGTAACTTCGCTAATGGCGAAATATTCGCTAATAGCGAAGTTTGCCCTTCTGCTTCTGAACTTCGCTGATGGCGAAACCTCACTGGAACTTTGCCAACATTTCGCTGATGGCGAAATCTTGTGAACTTGGTACAATTTTATCCTTGCTTGCATTTAACATGTAAAGCATAAATGACATTAATGCACATAATTGAAACTTTTCCATCAATAACTTGTAAAACAAATCACCAAAATATCTAAACTAATACATGAATTAGATCACTTTTGAGCACTTATCACACACCTCTTTTTAAGTGTCATAATGTTAACCCCCAATAAAAGCAAGAGCAATTTGATAAACTTTGTGCCATATAATTTGTTGTCAAATTTTGTTTCAAAATAACAATTTTTTTGAAGTAACAAATTAACATACAAGAAGAGTTAAGATAATAGATAAGTGAAAACCTTAAAGCTATGGTGACAAGTTTTGAAAATGCATTTTTTTTACCTAAATAGAGATAATAAATGGTATATGGCTTTCTCAAATATATAAATCATATATGCACTAATACAAATTTAGAAATAGAAAAAAAAAGGTTCAAACAAGCATAAAAGTTGAAAAACATAACATACCATACCATAACTCTTACATTTTAAGTTTGATCCATGATAATGTGGGGAGTTTCCAGAAGCACAACTCAGTTGGTAGAGATAATATATGACAATATGTTGATTAGGTCAAAATTCGAACCTCATTATTTCCCAATTATTTGTCTTAAAATGGTGAAATTCTAACCATTATGCTACTTGACAAAAAAGTTGCAAGAAAAATATAGAACATTGTAAACTATATGAATTGTACAGATATACACCTAAAACATTTATCTTTTTGAGATACATGTTATATATATATATATATATATAGCTAGACACACACGCTTTATTAAAACACCAATGATCTTCTTTAAATAAATTTTATGCTCAATTTTACGACACAATATTGTGTGAAACTGAATTCAGACAATAAGAACAAAAAAGAAGTAAATTTGTTATGTTGAATTTTACGACATAGTATTGTGTGAAATTGAATTCAGACCATAAGAACAAAAAAGAAGTAAATTTAATGTTACAAATGAGATTGTTATGTTGAATTTATTGTTTCTTTAATATTATTTTAGTTCATGCAATTATAGTGTTTTTTTGGTTTTGTTTTAGTCTATGTAAGTTTTTTTTGTTTGATTTCAACGTAACCCTTCCAATTTAAAACTTTTGTTTTTGGTTTTTAGCTTCGTATGTGGCCCAATAAAGATGATATTAAAAAGTCTAAAAGTCCTAACTCAACTAGTAAATGTTAAAATTGTAAGGCCAAACGTCGTGACTCGGGTTCGAACCCGGGACCTCACAATTGTATGTGAGTTAATTTCAGTGGATTACCACTTCTTCTAAGACTAAAAAAAAAGATGACATTAAAAGACTTTAAACATTAAACAAGATACACCTTCCCTATCTCAAGGAAAGTGGAAGAGAAATTTATAGTATATCACAGAAACTAATTTTATGGTGCATAAGTGAGACATATTTGTGTCATATATAAATTGGGTTTTACAATTAGATTAATAAATCACATCAATAGATCAAATGAGATATGATGTAATTTATTGATTCAATAGTGAAAAACAAATTGATACATAATAGAAGACAATTTTACTTATACAAATGAGACAAAGTTTATCCAAAGCAGAGGATGTCATTTCAGGTGATTTGAACTTTATACAAAAAGAATATTTGTAATCGACTAAAAAAATAGATGACAATTAGATAATCCAATAATAAAGGGATTTTACCTCAAGTTAGAAGTCATTTTAGAAAAGTAAAATCATACGAAGATAATTAATAAATGCTATTTTTCATTTCTCAAACCCCTTGATCCATCAAAGATGGGTGATTTTGGATCAATTTTGACATGAAATCACCCCTCCGAAGTATTTTTATTTCTCTTTTAGTTAAATAAGTGATTTTCACATATTTTAAGTTTTCTTCTGTTTGTTTTTTTTGTTCTCGTCGTCTCACAAAGTGATGTGTTTTTTATTTTCCGTCTTAGTGCAGATTCAATCAATGACTTCTGCGTGTTCAACGTTGCAAATCCGAAACATGAGTATTTCAGTGGCTTGAATATAATCGTATTTGTAGGCATATGTGCATTGTCGTTTTATGCTATTAACATGGATGTTGTGAGTTTGTTCACAGATTCAACTTTTTTGTTTTTAACGACTTAATATTTGTATTGTATCAATGTACTCTATTAATTTGAATAAATTAATATCGTTTATTTTTTAAGACAACCAATAAAATTTATTACACTTAACGATTAATTTTTTTTGTCTATAATACATTTAATATATCATTTTACCATGCTCTGACAAAAAAAAAATGAATATATCATTTCATTTATTTCACTCCATACAATAAATAACTAAAAATATTATTAATAAATTAAATAGGAATAACATATTTTCGCAAATGCGACAAATAAAAATGAATAAAAGAGAAATATTTATTATTAATTTTATAGAAAAGGGTAATAGTTATTTATTTATTTTTGATTAAGAAAGAGTAATATTTTTATTAATCAACTTAAAAAATTCAACATATATTTTTAATTTAATTTAATTTTCTACTTTTGTAATTACATGTACAAAATGATTTTGATTAATAAAATTGTTATCTGAAAAACACATTAGACATGAGAAGGAGAAGAAACAACAAACCCTTTTGGATGATTGCATTGCAGAGAGGGAAGAAGGACAAAGACAATTCAATCGTGTCTCATTTTCTTTCCATGTTTCTTATTCAAATTTTCCATTCATTTTATTTCTATTTCCATTCCTCCAATTGATTTTGATCTTTTGGCATTTTCTGTAGTTTTCTCAATCTTTCAAATTTTGAAATCTTTTTTCATACATGCATTGGATCATGTGTTTGATCTGTGTTGACCAATTTGGTTGATTATTTTTAATAATAAAAAATATATATTTTATGCATCTGCATTTCCCTTTTGATAGATTTTGATGGGATGCATTGTGATAAGAACAAAAACCAAATAAGTTCATATTTTTTGCCAAAGATTTTAGCTTTTATTATATGATGAAGCTCGTGGTGCGTGTGATTGAAGCAAAAAACTTGGTAGGTTTGGATTCCAATGGGTTAAGTGAATTGTATGTGCGGTTAAAGTTGGGAAAACAGAAGTTCAGGACAAAGGTGATAAAGAAGAATATGAATCCAAATTGGGATGAACAATTTTGCTTTTGGGTTGATGATCTTAAAGATTCACTTGTTATTTCTGTCAAGGATGAAGATAAGTTTATTAATAATCATTTGGTTGGAAGACTTAAACTTCCAATTTCACTTGTTTTTGAGGAGGACATTAAATCCCTTGGCAATGCTTGGTACATTTTGAAGCCAAAAAAGAAGAAGTCAAAGAATAAGGAATGTGGTATATTTGCTCATACCCTTATCCAACAATTATTTATATGGCATGCCATGGCATGATTGTTTCTTTTTCCCAGTTTTCTAAGAAAAAACTTTGATAGACAAATGTTAGTAAATTAGTAGTTATGTCTCTCAGCTTACCAACCTAACTATCTGCTAGCTGCTTGAGTCTCTTTAGTTTTTTTTAATTTGAATGTTTTTTTATTGTATTATGTTCTTTCTAATTTATAGGGTGTAGAATAGATTGCATTATGTCCAATTTCAAATTTTGGATTGTATATCTTAAATGACCAATTGTATTATCTTAAATGTTGTTACTGTTTGTGAATGTACTTGCCTATATAGATCATGTTATTGAACTTGAACTTAAATTATGATATCTAATTTCTTTTCGTGCACAGGTGAGATTCATTTGAGTATATTCCTTTCTCAAAATAATTCATCTTTGGATTTAAATGGTGCAAATGATCAGTCGTCACATCAAAGAAAATACAGTGATGCAATTACCTGTTCTCCTTCACAATCGTCCAATGGTCGTTCAAACTCATCTTCTCCTGTAAGGGAAGAAACTTTATACTCTAAGGATGAGAAAAATTGTTCACAAAAATCATTTACTGGCCGACTTGCTCAAATATTTAATAAAGGTTCTGATCCGTCTTCGATTTCACCCAGTATAAGCATGGAATTAGATACATCCGAAATGGATAAAACTGAAGTTGGTGAGATCAAAGTTGAGGATCAGTCGTCAAATGAAACTTTTGAAGAAATTGT
>Ga0228711_1007149_pt1 | contig 16288 bp, 4 predicted proteins | sample MedpolnodulmetaG_2_FD_177996 | JGI IMG/M metagenome (GOLD analysis project Ga0228711, IMG submission 177996) | Root nodule microbial communities from Medicago polymorpha collected in Santa Monica, California, United States - brown nodules | ecosystem: Host-associated > Plants > Roots > Nodule...
CCCCCCAAAAAAAAAAAAATATCAATTTTATAATTTATTAATCTTTTTAATTTATTAGTGCATTCAAATTATAAATGCATCTTGTTTATTCTACAACATCAGGTCCTATGTCACGTTATTAATGTTTTTTAGGGGTTACTGTAACACCCCGATTTTTAATATTATTTTATTAGTATTAATAGGAAATTGTCTATTTGATATTTTCAATAAAAGGTGTTGGATTATGGGTATTGAACGAATATATGGGTTAGTTAGTTGTTGAAAAATAAGAGATTACGAGGAGAAAGGGGCATTTTTAGCAAATAAGAGAGAGTAGAGGTGTATTAGTGAAAATGGGTTTAAGAAAGTTAAGTAGTTAATTAAATAAATAGAAGGAGGTGTAAATAGTAGAGCTGAATAGATACAATAGAATTAGTAACCAATCTGGGGAAGTGGAAAGTAAACCTAATAAAAAGTTATGAGAAAAACCAAGCTCAATGAGTGGTTATAAATAGAGGAAAGTCATCAGAAAATTAGGTTACAGAACACAAAGAGCAGAATTGAGAGAAGATGGAAGGAATCAAGGAGAGAAGCTTAGAGAAGATCCTAACCATAGAAGTTGCTAGTTTTGCTGATTTTTGAGGTAAGGAGAGTCTCTATTCAGTTTTTTCATGTTCTTTTAATGAATTCATGTTAAATACGTGTTCTTTTATGTCATTATAATTATAGGTTTAATTCATTGAGATTGGTAAAAATTTATTTTCGATGGTCATCCATGATTTTTCGTTTCTTAGATTTACCTTATTCTCGTATGAACCCTAATTTGTAAGTTAGGAATATTTTCTTTGTTGCATAAAACTTGTGTGTTGTCGATATCATATTTGTTATTGTATATACATGTATACGATATATTTATGTATGTTAAGATTATGTGCATCGAATATTATATGGTTTGATCTATTAATATACACACACACACGATATATTGATATATGACATGTGTATATTGATATATTGGTTTCTCTATGCATGTACAAATTTGCAAGCTTGTGCATTTTGTATTATATACATAACTTTTTAATAAATAATTATTGGTTTTCAATAAAAAAATTTGCTACTTTAGTTGCTTTAACATGTAAAATGTTGCACATGTTAGACAAACCCTTGATATATTCATCAATGTTTTAAAAATTAGACCGGACCGGTCGGTTCAACCGAGAACCAGACCAAACAACCTTACTAAACCGATAGTCTGAAGAATCGGCGAAAATCGGAAAAACCGATGGGAACTGGTGAAAACTGGTAAAATCGGTGAACCGGAACTGATTTTATAAAACCGTTCAATTTCATGGAGGGGAGAGAGAGAGAGAGAGAGAGAGATAATAAATAAAAGGCATATTTCAATTATGTTTTACTTATTATATGATATATTGTGAGCAGGGGTGGATACACACAGGCTATGTGTGGCTAAAGCTCCACATGCCTTTTCCTTTTTTATTTTATTTTAATAATAGATATAACACAAAAGAACAAGTCGGTAAATGAGTAAACTATCTCTTTTACCCTGTGTTTCATGTTTGAATTCCGCAAAATCATTTGCAGCTTTTGATGCGAACAAGTTATTGAGGATGATTGAGTTTTATCCAAATGAAGCTCTTACACTTGAGTTCCTTGTATGTAGAAAAAATAAATGGATTTTGAAAAAGCTACTTGAAATAGCTTTAATTTTGAGGCTATTTCTTTAACAAAATGGATTTTTTAAAAATCTAAAACAAACACTACAAAAATAAAATAAAAAGGTGATTTTTTTAGTTAAAAAAAATAAATTTTTTTTCATTAAAAAAAACCCCAAACAAACGGGCCCTTAATAGATGTGCCGGAAGTGGTATTACGCCATCAACTTAAGAATTATGTTGCAAATGTTCGATTTGACCCAAAATTTTGTAAGTTGAAACGACTTTCAGATCTTTGTGCAAAACTTGTGGAAACAAATAAATACAACACATTTGGTATGGTTTATTAACTTTTGAAGTTGGCTTTGCTCTTGCCGGCAGCAACTGCAAATGTTGAACGTGTTTTTTCATTGTAATGTATTGTATCAAACAATATTATTTGTTATTCTTAATATAGTTTGAATTATTGTTTCTTTGAAAATTTAGCCCCACATGTATCGAAAGTCTGAATCCGTCCCTAATTGCGAGAGAGGATATGAAAGAAAAAAATATATGAAGCAACAGAACAATTTAAATGAAAGGCATAGAAGAAGACAAAAATGGCAATGAGTATGAAGTTAGGTTAAATAAAGAGAGAGAAAAAAATCTATCAATGTTGCTCTAAGGTTGCTTCACGGTGGCTTTCTTTAGTAATTAGGTTAAACTAGACCTCTACCCGTATGATGCACAGACAATAATTATTGAATTTTATTAATATTTGGTGTACTCTAAACATATAATTCTCAATATATTGGTGTGAATGTATTTGATATTGGTTGTGTTGATCGTTTGTATAATTTTGTTAGATTATTTTTGGTAATTAATGTAATGTAACGAATAAGTTTGGAATGTAATGATAATTATGAAAATAAATTCTTTTTAAATAGTAGAAGATAAATAATGTAATTATTGACAATTTTAAAAAAAACATATATGACAATATATATTTTCACCATTTTATATCATCAATGTCTATTTTTTGCAAATTATTTAGATCCATAAATTGTCTTTTAAAAAGGAGAATAGAGAGAGAAGCACACATGATAAAATGTATGACGAAAATATGTCTTTAACTAACCAAGAAAAAATTATTTCATTCTCTAAATTTGTATGAACAAATTTGTTTCATATTATGTGTAGTATAATGAAGAGTTCTTTTGTTCTTAGATTTCACTTCGCAATGTTGAAACAAACTTGGAAAAAAAATTAAACATTATACAACCATTATATATTTTGACTAAATTCAATTGTATTCGAAACATAAAAATTATCACCTATAGCAAAAAAAATTAGATTTATAGTGTTTTCAATAATTAATTTCCGTTTTAAAACTCTATCGGATACAATTTAGCGAAAATATCTAAAAGCAAACACTATCATAGCATAAAATGAATTCATGGGTGAGAAGAATATACATCATCCCATTATTCACAAAAAAAAATGAATATACATCATCCCTCAACAAAAAAAAAATAAATTATCTTTTTTTTTTTTACGTAAAAGAAGAATATACATCATGGTAAGTCACAATTAATGCAAGTGTAGAAATACTCAAGAAAATATACATGGGACTAAAAAATAATAGGAGAGAAATGATGCTTATGCAAACTTTATTTTAAGGATTACTTATAAAAACATCTCTCTTTATAAACACCCTTTTTTCTGCTACGATAATTTAATTAATTGATAATAGAAATTTTGGAGATATTATGAATTTTATATACCTTGAAAAATGAATAACTGAGAGACAACGACAATGTAGAGAAAAATATGTATAGAGAATAAACTAAAGAATATATATAGAAATGATGAGAGAAGAAGTTAGTGGGGTTTAGTCGAAAATTGTGTTGATAATAATAAGGTTGTTTGGATAATGTGGTAGTCATAGGTATTCTTATATAAAGATTAGTAGGAATGTGAGAGTGAGAGGGAGTGAGTTTTCAATTCAACTATTTCATTAATTTTTAAATTAGAAGAAGTATGTATTATGTATAATTAGTAATGTGGGAGGGAGTGAGTCATATAGCCTATTTTTCAATTTATTTTAAGTTAATTATTAATTAATAGGTTAATTCATTAGAAAGAGAGTTGTTGAGGGATATGTGGGCAGTGTTTTTTTTTTATTGTTTAATTTAATTAATAGAATGATAGTTATTTCTCATTTTAATTGTTAATTAATTAGATAATAGGTGAATTAGTAGAAATAGAGTTGTGGATGGAAACATATGTAGTGGGTTTTTTCTTTTTATTTATTATTTATTTAATTAATATGAGTTGTGGAGGGAAAGTTTGGAGGGAAATCTTTTGGAGGAAACTTGTAGAATTATAATTATAAATGATAAATGATAATGATGATTAAACACTTACACCTTATGATCATGGGTATGAAGTGTTGGCCTCTAAGCACATATAAGAGAGACATGCAAGTGTTGGGCTAGTAAAAGTCTTGTGAAAAAAAATATTGAGTTGTAAATTTGTAATATATACTTAATAAAATATATTTATTTAAGGGTTTTGCTAGAAGCCACCCATGAAGGTGTCTTTTAGCAACTCATACCTCAAGGTGTGATTTCCACTTTTTAGTTATAACTTTGCTAAAAGACAACTTCATAAAAATTAGTTGGTGTCTTTTAACAAATGTTCATAGAATAACTTGCTAAAAAACTCCTTCATAAAAGGTGTCTTCTAGCAAAACACTTTATTTAAATCCTTCACAAAATATATATATATATATATATATATATATATATATATATATATATATATATATATTTAATTACTAATTATCCAGTTTTTTTATCGATTCAACAACGGTCTAACCAATTGGACAAATTGAACCATGAACTGAAGATCTTACCGGTTCGATCTCCGATCCGGTTTTCAAAACATTGATATTCATAGCTTCATATTTTGAAAAAGTTATTTATTATTTGAAAATCGTAACTGCACGAGAAGAGGTCACTGTTTTATAAGTAGCCACATGAAACCTATGAGAGAATTTGATTCATAAGGAAATTTACAATGTCAGTTCTAAATTGTGAAATTGCCAAATATTTTGAAATCGTATATTACTTGTTAATAATGACGATTTGAATTGATGAGATACTAAATGACGATCAAAGATGGATTATTTAACGACACTAAATGATGAGTATAGATGGATTATTTAATGGTGTGTAATTGATGTGTTGTATAAAGATGTATTGATATAAAAATGTGTTGATATAAATATGTCTTATATAAAGAAGTGTCATATAAAGATGTGTTATCTAAAGATGTGTAATTGTCGAGTCATGTAAAAATGTGCATTGTTGAGACATTACTTGGTGTTCATTCATGGTCAGTCCCATTTAAAGATTGGGATAAATCATTTAAAGATGTATACATGCCTAAATGTAATTGTTGTGTTCTTTTATCTAAATCTATACATGTGCTTATGCATATTTTGTGTTGGATATATTCTCACCCTTTATTTGGACTGTACCCTCGCTTGGTACATATACATATGAAGAAGAAACTTAGTAGCAGTGAGTCTTGGAGGATGGCGTTGGAGTCTTCTCCTTTTTGTTTATCACTTTTGGGTGTCTTTATCGAGTCGAAACTCTGCTCAGTAACACTAGGGATTATGGATTCTTTTTATTTCAGATTCAGAATTCGTTTTGACACAAACATGTGACAATTACTTTGATGTTTGAAAATCATTACATTGCAACGTTATTATTTTAAATTAAGTATTTTTGAATTGAAGATGTGTAACACCCTTACATGTTTAATTAATTATTGTATTTTTATTAGAAAGTAATATGCGGGGTTTAGGGCGTTACATAGTTGGTATTAGAGCAAACCTCTCCCAATACGATGTGGTTTAGGGACGAACAAAACGGAAGTAGGTGGACATGTAATGCCTCCGCTTGGTGGGAATGTAACGCACGAGGCTGACGATGGCAAGGAGTGGTCAAACTCCTGGCAACTTCTAGGCAAAACTCAATCACATTGAAATGGGAGGGATCCTGAAACCGTGCAGACATGTGATTGCATTATTGAAGGAAGGCTTATATGAATTGTTTGGTATTACTTATATCAACAAGATGCATCTTCTTTTCGGTAGCCCAAACCATAAGAACTCGGCAGTTAAGCGTGCTTGACTTGGAGCAATTTTAGGATGGTTGACCTTCTAGGAAGTTTCGCAGAAAGTGTGCGAGTGATGACTAAACACGCTGAAAAATTTCCCAACCAAAATTTCTCCATATGTAAAAGGCACAAATCAAATTCATAAGAAAATACCAAAAATGTTAGCCCGCATATTATTAGGGTCCTGGGTTCGACTCTGAAATCGCTCATTTAAACCACTTGCTTAGGGAATCAAATGGTTTACCACTTGAACCGATCATTGTTGGTATTTACTTTTAAACAATTGGGAAAGGGAGATTTTTTTGTTAATTAAAATAACATTATAACTCTTAAGTCTAAAACATTTAAGAATTCTTGGTACCTACGAATTAAATTTATTTTTAAGTTTCAGAAATGAACTAATGCATTGAAACGTTGGTAAGTAATTAATATCCCTTATTGGGAGAATTGAGTAAAAAAAAGAATTAAAATAATAAAAAAAGTTAGTGTTATAACTTAATTGGTAAGATATTTTATTTTGACGTACTGATAGATATTAAATAAGGGAAATGTTAACTTGTGTCTTTGAGGCATAAGTTAAGAAGACAAATGTAGACGGTTTTTCTTGAAACTTGTGCATTCAATGTCTTAAAAATTGCAAAAGTTATACTTTCAATATAAAATTTATTTTTAATTTCTATTTTAAGCTCCTTAACTTGTGGCCTAAGGGCACAAGTTAACATGACCCATTAAATAATCCTTTTAAAAAAAGAAATTCAATACAGTCTACACCTTCCAATATTAAAAATCTAAAAAAAAAGTTACGCAATAAATGAGTATCTAACAACCAATGAATATATATTGAACACTCACATACAAATCCCAAGTCAATTTCGAATTCCTACATGCTTTTCAACATTGGCCCTAATTTTACAGATACTACTTGAAAAGTGCAAAAAGTATTCACACAATGCGTTAACAAGACAGAAGTATGAAAATGTTTTCTTCTCAAATTTATGTAAGTTTCATGCCTCGTTACTTTTTTTTTTGACAGAAACTTTCATGCCTCGTTACTTAGTACTCAATTTATTGTTCTATTTTATTCTTCTTATTGATAATAAAGTTCAATTTTAATTTTTGTATAAAATTAGCACAAAATTTTTAACATGGTCAACAAATTACAGTCAATTTTATGTGTATCTTTAATTTTCTTTTTTACGGATAAACAAGTAGCCTCAAAGATGATCAGTCGCCCCCGCCATACTCAAGAAATAGTCAGAATTAAAGTCAAACGTTTTTTTTAATGATCAAACGGTAAAGATTGATTGATAGTATAAACAATATATTCAATTATGTATATATGAATTAAATCTTCATTAAATTAGTGAGGAAAAAAATTTCTCCAATTTTCAAAGTAGTGATAAGATATGAAATCTCTCATTTCTCCAATCAATCTTCGTTTGTCCATATTACTAAACTTTTGTCTATGTAATCAAATAACCATATATTGTTCATTCATTACATAGATCTTTTTGTTTCCTTTCGGCCACTTTTAAGAGACAAAAGAAAACAATGGAGAAAGTTTGATTTCAGGTTGAACTACTGATTTGAAAATGTGATGAATGAACAACGTTGGGTCATTGGATTTTATAGACTAGAATTTAGTAATATGGGCAAACAAATTTTGATTGGAGAAATGAAAGATTGCGTTTCTTATCACTTCTTTGCAAGTTTTATGTAAGATCGGAATTAAAGAAACATTTTACCTCACTACATTATTAAAGATGTAATTCATAATACATAAATGAAAATATTCTTTACACTATCAAATAAACTTTACCATTTGATCATAAACAAATATGTTTGACTTTAATTCTATCTATTTATAAAGTATGGGATGAATGATTCTCTCCGAGGCTACTTATTTTTGGTTAAAAAAAATATTTTTAATGTCACACATATAATTGTTTGTAATTTGTTAACATTGAAAGCCTTTTTATATTAACAGTATATATAAATTAAAATTAACAATTAGAAAATAAAACAATAAAATAAGTATTGGGTGATGAGGCATGAAAATAGATATAGGTGTACTTCAGAAGAGAAAGATTTCATATTTTTGTTTTGTTAATACACTAAATGAATTCTCTCGACACTTTTCTAATATCTCTAGAATTACAATTAATGTTGGAAAGCATGTCGGAATCGAATTAGAAGCAACATTGAAAAGCATGTCAAAATTTGACACTGAGTAGGGTTATGTTTGTGAGTCTTCAATGTATATTCACTAGTTGTTAGCTACATACTCATTTGCTATATAATTTTTTTAGTAGATTTTTATAATCTTAGAGGTGATGACTATTTAATATTAATAAGTCAGCAAAATAACATACGGAGTATCTTTCTAACTAAGTTATTACATTAATTTTATTTATTTTATGTGCTAATTTTAGGAGTTGATATAATTAACACTCAAAAGGTTGTTAGAGAATATTTAATTATCAAGGAAAAAAGATACGCCCATGATGCTCGACTATGCTAATGTAACAAAACAACAATATTCATGGCCACATATATTTACTAAAAACTACATATTCAAGGCTGTCAAGCTTTCCTTAGCATTAGGAATTAGTTATACGTAAAACTAGCGTATTCATATTTTCCAATGGTCATGATTATGAATAACCAACCTATATGACCTTTTGAATTTTGAAGGAAAAGCACATGTTAAGGAAGCATATATGCGTATAATTACTCATAAAAAATTCAGCATAATACCCCATGGAAACTTAATTTGAAAGATAAGAGCACTATTAAATAAGATAAATAATACATGCTTGAGGAGACATAATTTGTAGATTTGTTGACGAAACTTAGGCCACTAACTTTAATTCACTGTAACATAATAAATCACGGCTTTTGATGCAAAAATGTTTTCATGTAAAATAATTTTTATATGAAAATCACTAGTGTGTGATTTATTTAATAAAATAGCCTAGTATTTTGATTGTGATAACCATAAATTAAAATAAAAGAAATGACAATCAGAATCAAAATCAAAATCAAAATATACCATAGAAAACGAAGCAAAGACCAAATTGTTTAGTAAACATTCACAATTAAAATGACACTATTTAAAACATGGAGAAATGAAGGTTGAACCAGAAGAAACATAAGAATACCAGCCACAGCACCCGGTGCCTGATGCTGGTGCAACAAATGCCACTAACAATTAAATCATTCAAGTACTTGCGTTATCTGTTCTCAAACTGATCAGTAGCAGTGCTAAAAATCTTGATTTAATAGTTTTATAGGCTTTAATTATGTTGAACAATATTAATTTGATCCATTTTCATTTCAAAATGCTTTCAAACTTATGTACGCATGCCATATAACCGGTAAATCATCTCGGCAAACAGGTCAGTAAAATGATTAGGAAGCATACTGAAATGAGCAGTTTCGTAAAATCGATCTACCATGCCCTCCTAATATACATTTTTTTTTAACATTCCTACCTTTTTTTAATGAAATTCTTCTCAGAGCAGCATTTTCAAATGAACACTGGAGTTATATAAAGCTTTTACTTTTGGAGAAGAGCATTCCTCTAAGCACTTGAGAGTGTTGGTACGATTGTTGATTTTGTTGAACCTTGACCAGCAACTCTTTAAGGTTTACATCTGTTTGGTCAATTGATTGTAATTATGGTAGGAAATCACAGTGAGGAATTTTGAGCTCCAACCATGTAGGCGAGGGGTCATGGATGTAGGACAGCATATCAGCCACCTTATCTCTAGTGTTTGGATAATCGAAATCATTAACTCTCAGAAACTATGTTGACCAGTGTGTATGATGAACTTACGAACTAGTAAGTAGGTTCACCATTTCTTCACTGCCCAAGGTGACGGCGAATAGGTCTCTAACAAAAGTCGAGGCTTTCAACATTGTAGTATAGAACTTCTTGCTATAGCAGCAAATAGGAAGACCTTGTTCGCACAACATTTCCATCATTCCTAATCTAGACACGTCAGTCTTCAACACAAAATCCTCTTTGATGTTAGGCAAAACCTAACTAGGGGCCACAGTCTTGGCCTTCTTGAAGTAATCAAAATCTGATTGGGATGTTTTAAACCTAAATTGCAAACGGATTTGCAATACAATGTGACCATGGTAGGAAATAGAAACTTGGGGAGCAGTTATACACCAACAGGCACTGAAACACTATTTCCAGCGTTGCAAATGGTCTTTTAGAAAGCGGATATACACCAAGATTCGGTGAAAATAAGGCTAGAAAAGCACGCTCATACTGGATTTTAACTGCCCGAAATGGGAAATCTGTTTAACAGTAATGGCATTGAGTGTACAGTAATCTACCTAGAATCTCCAAGCAGTTTCTTAGAGACAAACGTACTAATGACTTGGCATAACATCTAAATGCTAATTGCGATCTTTGAAAATCAAACCACAAATCATCTAATGCAATGAATGATTGAACTATATAAAATATAATGCATGATGAGAGAACAAAAACCTCAAGCAATTTAACAAATAACATAAATGAAGATAACAACAAAAAGATTCAGGCAACCATTAACTAATGATAAAGTCTGCGATAATCAAATCATATACAAAATATATAACATAAACCGAAACTAACATATAAATTAGAGTTAAATCTCATGCTTAAGAGACATGGCACCAAATCTACATCCTAGCACATTAAGAACAAGTTGATATCAAACATTCAACACAGATTGATGGATATCATGAGTTGTAGACTTGTAGTGACATATCTATTACCAAACAGATAGAACTGAAGTTTCATGTTGCTGATTTGGTAACATACCAGAAAGCAAGAAACTTGCGCATACATCTATAACACTGATACTTCTAACTGAACGTGTATCCAGTCTGACACATGTAATTTCATTTAATTAAGTGACTTTTTCAAATTATTACTGGTGTCGACGTGTCAGTGTTGTATCGGGTGTCCCTGTTAGTGTTTTATACCACATGATCACCACTCAAGGCTACAATCATCAACATGAAAAAGAAACATATCATGGAAATTATCTAGAAAGGGAACACATTTGAGATACCGTGTACAAAGAAGAATTTAAGTACAATAACAACCGAGGGAAAATATCACATCTGCACAGGACACAGAAATGCAAGAGTAGCCTAGTCTGCAAAGACAATCAGAATCAAAATACACCACTAAAATATATTACTGAACCAATAACATAATCCGACTCATATTTAATAAAATAGGCTAGTATTTTGATTGTGATAACCATAAATTAAAATAAAAGAAATGACAATCAGAATCAAAATCAAAATACTTCATAGAAAAGAAAGCAAAGAACAGTTTTTTAGAACACATTCACAATGAAAATGCTACCATTTAAAACACTGAGAAATGAAGGATGAACTTGAAGAAACACAGGATGAAATGAAGGATGATACTGCAACAACAAATGCATCTAACAAATAAATCATTCAAGTACTTTCCTTATTTGTTTTAAAACTGATCAGCAACAGTATCAATGCTACAAATCTTGATTCGATGATTTTATAGGCTTTAATTATGTTGAGCATTAATTTGATCCATTTTCATTTCAAAATGCTTTTGAACTTTGAAGTATTACGACCTTGAAATTTTTTTGAGTAACGAAAGACATGTGGGCATGCCATGTAACCTGCAAATCATCTTAGCTAACAGGTCAGCGACCTTGACCGCAGTAAAATGATTAGGAAGCATACTGAAATGAGCAGTTTCGTAAAATCGATCTGCCACCACTGAGATTATCGTATGGCTTTGGACGAAAGGAAGTCCTATTATAAAATCTAAGGAAATCTCCTACTATACATACACCTTTGTGAGTTGGCAAGGTCTGAAGGGGCTCATAAGGTAAATGAGTAGGTACTTTTGTATGTTGACAGATTAGGTAGGCATTCACAAAGATAATGACACAATGCATCCATGCCCTCCTAATATACATATTCTTTTAACCGTCCTACCGTTTTTTATGAAATTCTTCCAAGAGAAGCATTTTCAAATGAACACTGAAGGTATATAAAGCTTTTACTTTGGAGAAGAGCTCTCCTCTAAGCACTTGAGAGTGTCGGTACGATTGTTGATTTTGTTGAACCTTGACCAACAATTCTTGAAGGTTTACATCTGTATGGTAAATTGATTGTAATTATGGTAGGAATCATTAGTAAGTAGGTGAGGGGTCATGGATCCAGGACAGCATATCAGCCACCTTATCTCTAGCGTTTGGATAATCGAAATCATTAACTCTCGGAAACTGTGTTGATCAGTGTGTATGATGAACTTATGAACTAGTAAGTAGGTTCGCCATTTCTTCACTGTCATGGAGATGGCAAATAGCTCTCTAACAAAAGCTGCGGATTTCAACATTGTAGTATAGAACTTCTTGCTATAGCAGCAAATAGGAAGACCTTGTTGGCACAACATTGCCATCATTCCTAATCTAGACACGTCAGTCTTCAACACAAAATCCTCTTTGATGTTAGGCAAAACCTAACTAGGGGCCACAGTCTTGGCCTTCTTGAAGTAATCAAACTCTACTTGGGTGGTTTTCAAACCATTGGAAAGCATGCTTCTTTAATAGTGTTGCGAGGAAATAGAAACATGGGGAATCAAAATCTGCTTGGGGTGTTTGAAACCTAAATTGGAACGGATTTGCAATGCAATGTGACCATGGTAGGAAACAGAAACTTGGGGGAATGTGCATTTGGAATGCTTGAGAAATAAAAAACTGATGGTCTCATCCATCAGGCACAGAAACACAATCTCTAGCGTTGCAAATGGTTTTTTAGAGAACGGCTATACACCAAGATTTGGTGCAAATAAAGCTAGGAGAACGCGCTCATAGTGGATTCAAAAGTAGAGGATGCATTAGAAAGGCCAAAAGGTTTGACTATAAATTCGTAATGGGGCTGATGAGTTTGAACTTTGGAATGCCCTTTTGTGGATCCCATCGGACCCAGTTGGATCCGATGGTAGCCAAATTTGAAATCCAACTTTGAAAACTAATGTGTGCCATACCGTTCTTCGTCCAAGAGTTTGTCAAATGCCCGAAATAAGAAAGCAATCTTTAACAGTAATGGCATTGAGTGTACAGTAATCTACCTAGAATCTTCAAGTGTCATCTTTCAAGCAGCTTATAGCAGGCAAGGTATTTCAACAAACGTACTAATGATTTGGCATAACATCTAAATCTAAATTGTGATTTTTGAAAATCAAACTGCATACCATCTAATGCAATGAATGACTGAACTATATAAAATATAACAACAAAAGATTCAATCAACCATTAATTAATGATGAAGTCACCGGTAATCAAAACATACAAAATAAATAACATAAACAAGCATTAACATATAAATTAGAGTTGAACCTCATGCTCAAGAAACATAGCAGCATTTCTACATTCTAGCACATTAAGAACAAGGTGATATCAAACTTTCAACACAGACTTCAGGGCTGCTTGCAATCTTAGTAAACTTAAAAGCACTTTTCCTGTAATCATAAACAATCAGCTTCGAATTCCAATCCCCATAGGTCTGAAGCAACACTTTGTCATCCTTATAAATATACACCGCCTTGGTAAGACTATAAGCTTTATTTGGATCTCGCAAGTAAGAAGTAGTAAACAATTTAGTCCAAGACTCTTTATTACCATATTCCTTCATAATCCAAACATCATGACGAACAATTAAGCACAAACAATCCCTCAACACACCTAAGACCACCTTATGTCGATCATGTATCTCTCCAATATTAGGCAGCAAAACCGATTGATAAGACTCATTCCCCAAATCGAAAGAAACAATGGAGTATTTTTTTTCCCGAATCCAATCTTTACAAGCCAACCAATTAATCTTGCCACTCACAAATTTTCCTGACTCAAACACGTCAAAGAATCTAAGTTTAACATCACAAGGAAACTTTTCCTGAACACTTTTCCAACAATGGGTACCTAGAGTATAAACCTTCAATTCAGTTTTTCTAACACCAGGATGAACACTATTATCCTCGTAATTTAAAGCAACAATCACCTTGTAATCATCGGTAACATGATCATAACCGAAGGCATAAATCATCCTAAACATAAAGAAAGTAACCACTTGCGGCATTTCAAAAGGGGGCAACCTCTTGAATTTTCTAATGGAAGGATTCCATAATAAAACAACATTTTTAGAATACTCAACGAAACAAACAATGCCATGACAAGAGCCAACAATGTAATCTAATTCGCTTCGAGGGTACTTTTGGTTGTACTCAACAAACTTGGTGACGTTGGTTGTTATGCCGGTGAAAATGGAGTCAAGCGGGTAAGAAGCCAGAGTACGTTTGCCTGAGATATAGGAGTGACTTACCAAGTGAAGGTGGCGCGTGGTTGAGAGATGCTTCTTGGCGAATTTGGGATGTGAGATTATATGATTCCATGACTTGCAGACGCATCGAAGTTGAAGGAGAAGCTTAACTGGTAGTCTGCAGAGGATTTCAACAAGGAGGTCGACTGTAAGAGTGGGAAGAGGCGTTGGTGTTAGGGTTATTTCCTCCATCGTTGACGAGGAAGAAGGATCATCGCTATCAGATGCCATAATGATTATGGTTCCAATGTAAAGTTAGATAGGGTTTGGTTTGAAGGGCACAGAGAAAGAGTATGCGAATACTTTTTTTTTCCTCTTCTTTCTCTTTTAAGGATGGAGATTGAGTAGATTTTGGCAATACTCTGTCACTCTCCTTCGATGTGGTCCAATTGAGTTAGGATCAAATATAATTTTTTTTTCTTCGATAATAACAAGGGAATTACTTTTTCCACCCTATAACCTTCTCCCGCGCCCTGTATTTATGTTTACTATTTCAGATTTTATAATCCGAACAATTCTTATGTATAATCAACCATCAGACTTTCTCACATTTCAGCAGTTTTGAGTTTTGTTTTTAAAAACAACAAAAAACTAAGTAAAAAAAAAGCTAAAAACTTGTCAAAAAAATCATAAAAATAGCACCAAAAAATTCAAAAATCAAATAAAACTAATGCAAATTTTTTCAAATTTTTCTGAGAATTTGAAAAAATTTAAAAAAAAAATGAAAAATGGGTCTAAACGATGGAATTTTGGATTTTGAGGGGCGGAGTCCCGAAGAAGTCCCTTCTTGGGGAGTCATGGTCCTTGAATTTTTTCTGATTTTCTGGGGAAGTTTTGGAGCAATCCGATCAAGTTGCCCAAAAACCCAATTTTTTTACTAAGAACAGGTAACAATGACCCAAAACAGAAGGATGAGAGTTAGGAAGATTAATATTGTCCATAAAATGACTATCCATGTTACAAACATGTTTAAAATTTGTGCCGATATAGTTCGGATTATATAATCCGAACTGTTTTACCTTGAAAAAGGGTGTTTAGGGGGTTTTCAGATTATGTAATCCTAAAACATCATGTAACGCGCCCTATTTTTTGAAGTTTCCGGATTACAAAATCCGGAAAAATCCGTTACTCATTTTTTCACCCTTTAACAAAAGAAAACACCATTCTGGATTATAAAATCCGAAAACTCAAGGGCATTTTTGGAAAAAATAAGGCGCGCGAGGAAACCCTTAGGGTGGGAAAAGTAAATCCGTAACAATAATTGCTCTTTGGTTTTGGATAACAAGATTCTAAGCACGTATAAAAATATGATATGAATTTTGCTTTTTACCCAACAATTTTTGTTGATTTCCAACTGAATTGACAATTTTACTTCTACGTGAGCTAACACACACTAGTGCAAGACTCTGCGTGACTTAAGTCACGCTAGTGTTAATCTCAGCGTGAGTTAACTCACGCAGCTTCAGTGCTCGTACCAGAACAGACAGTAATGCCTTGTTCCCTAATTTTCTCCATTCCTTCATTCATACATACATTCCTCTAAAACATACACTTTTTCATCGTTCATTCAAACATTCATTAAATCCTGGATTCATAATTTAGAAACGCAATTTGAACTAAAATGTCATAAAGAAGCGCAAACACACAAATGTAAATATATTACATCTAAATCCAACAAAATGTCATAAAAATACTACAAATATAAAAAAGACTCTGCTGCTGCTGCTCCCGCGGACTCCTACTCCTCCTCCGTGGAACCGACCCCTTGTCAAACACAATATAATAGGATCGGAGGCCCTCCAAAATGCTGAAAAAGAGTGGGTTTGAAGCCACCTTTGAAATCTCCATCGCATGCTCCACTCTGGCTCTCATGCTGCTGATGACCTGCAATGGATCGGGAGGATGTCTGGCCCACTCCTGCTCAACAATAACCTACTGGTAGACAAGTCTGGGAGCTACGTACTCAGGAACTGGAGCATGGCTGACGATAAGAGGATGGGATACATGGTAGAACCATCTCATATATCCATCTGAATGCTTCAATCTCAAAGTTTTTAGAAGAAGAGAGGGGGAGAGAGAGAGAG
>Ga0228711_1007150_pt1 | contig 16287 bp, 6 predicted proteins | sample MedpolnodulmetaG_2_FD_177996 | JGI IMG/M metagenome (GOLD analysis project Ga0228711, IMG submission 177996) | Root nodule microbial communities from Medicago polymorpha collected in Santa Monica, California, United States - brown nodules | ecosystem: Host-associated > Plants > Roots > Nodule...
AAACAGTGCCTGAGTTCCCGTCCCTCCCACCCACCCTCCCTCAGAACCACCTTTAGATACAAGCACAAGAAGTAATTACACACAAAGAGTGTGTATAGGTGCATGTACGAGCACTTGCATAATATATACCCACGCGAGTATGACTTTGAGCAGGACCATTTTTTTCAAACTATAGATACGGGGACGAGTAGTATATAGTACCCTATCCTTTGATAGTTGACCAAAACATAAAATAAATGGAAGAAACTAAGACATGCAATAAACCAAAATCAAATTTACCATGACAAAAATAAAGATAATTTTTTATAATATGTTGACCAAATCAAGTGTGTGGTTGTTTTTAGTTAAAATCCATTGTTCACAGTTCCAAAATAATAAACACATGATTTTTTACCAAAAAATATTAAACACATAATAAAATGCCTTAGAAACCAACCAACAAAACCCAAAACATAAAGTATCGTTTATTACATGAAACAAACAGTATTTAGTACCAAACTAATAAACACTTTTTTTATTTATTAAATCACATGAAACAAACTATCAATGTCCTAAATGAGGTTTTAAATACAATAGAAACTGATCAACTAATAAAGCTCATTTTGGAGGTCATAACAGGTATTTTCTTTTGTTTTCGAAACTTTGTATATTCCTTATTTTGCATATAACAATTTAATGAGATAAGACTATTAACATTTTAATTCTTGTCTCATCCTCGTCATGTGTCAAGATGGCCATAACAAATTTAGTAGGTAGTTAAAATGTATATGTGTGTATACATTTTTGCTTAGTTGTTTAATATTTCAAACATTGCAAGTGCTATTGTGACTAAATTTGGTGGTTTCTCATGAAACCTTAGTGGAGCTTCAAGAATATAGAATATTATGTTTTTGATGAATAATTTTACTCAAAATTTAAAAACAATTAAACAAAAATGAACATCTTATATAGATTGTAGTAGCCAAACATATGTTTTATCTACTTTTTCAAATTTTATATTATATAAAATGAAGTGCTATTTCGATCTTTAATAATAAAAAAACATAAGACAGATCAGTCTTTGGAAAAAATGTAACTTTTAACCTAAAAACGAAGACATATTAGTCCAAATGTCAATATTTACAAAATCTATGTTTTTGGCTGTTGTTGAAATGAAATATTTAAAAAGTTATACATTTTTTAGGTTTTTTTTTATTTAATTTGATTAAAAATTCCAGTTTATCTAATCCAATTAAAAGTAAAAAAAGATACATAATTTGTCGTATAAAAGCAATAACACTAAATCATTATATTTTTTATATTTATATTATGGATAGTGTTAACTTGTGCTCTTAGGGCACAAGTTAAGAATCTAAAAATGGAATTAAATCATAAATTATGTCTTGAAAATATAAGATTTTAAATTCCAAGAATATTGAATGCACAATTTCCACAAAATGTTTCTATCTTTGGTTTCTTAACTTGTGCCTTGAGGGCACAAGTTAACATTTCCCTTATATTATTAGTGTTGGAAAATGAGAAAGTTATGATGAGTTTTTCGTAAGAATTGAGAGACGGAAAAGAATTTGAGAGAAAGACATTCTAGTGCTACACACTTCACTTTACTATGTTACATTTAATGTTATATCTATCAACTACTCACTTATTTCTACATCACGCTAGATTTTTCTTTGAACTTAGTATCTATTAACTAATTTAGCCTAACATTTAATTAGTCCAATGGACCATCAAGTTTATAATTCAAGAAGATGAATGTTATTTGAACAAGAAATAAGTGAGACTCTCAAGACAAAATGCTTTTTAACTAAGTGAACTCTATTTTTCTTTTTAGGTGAAATGGGTGGATTTGAAGAAGATAGTTATAGGTGGAAGAGGATAGTGCGGTTAATGGTTATATTTTTATAGAGGGGAACGTAGAAGAACTGTTCTATCCCATGCATTGGATACCCATGTATTGTTTGTTAGGATCATGTAAAAGAAGCTAAAATCCGATTGAAAAGATGACATGATAGAACTATTTTGTGAGAGCAAACTCTACATGACCTTGACTGGGACCCCCAAAAATGGAAGACGATATTTTGCTTTACTATTTGTGCTTTACTATTTTGCATTTCTATATTTTTTGGATCTTAATTATTTGGGATAATTATTTTTGAATTTTGTTGTAATTAAAGATAAACTAAGGAGGTAAAAGAACAATTAAAATGAGGATCAATTTCATATTTTTAAAATTCATTTTTCATAAAAACACTAAGCATGAGATGATAAAATGTGTGATGACTTATGATTTATTTTTAGTTTTATGATAAAACAAAATTTAGACGAGTTGAAAGATGATGACCATTATGTTTAGGAAAAGAATCAAGTATCAAGAGAGCTTACACAACGTTATCACACTAACATTCACACAACTCATTTTTGTTTTACGATATTTGTGAACATGTTTGGTTCATGATTCCCTAAAAAAAAGAAGTTTGGTTCATGAATATTTTGTTCTGTCATATACAAATTCCCCAACAACATTGTGAATAAATATTATACGTGGACTTGCGTGAAATTAAAATGTTCTCAAAGACAATGAAAATATCCCAACAAACTTAATTCAAACAAATTTATGTTTTCTAGTCTGGTAGATCACACAAGTGGAAAGGTAAGATGTTTAGAATGATGCCAAGAAGTATTAAGGACTTAGTTATTATAAATATAGTTAATAGTTTTTAAAATAAATAAAGCTTATATCTCTAAATATAGGCTTCATTTGAGAAAAACTTGTGTGCGTGAATTGCATGTATATATAAATACATTTCCAAATTATTATTTTTGAAAATGTGATATAGGTACTACAAGTGTATGCATTGAAAGTTTGGAACATCACCACCAACCTGACCTAGTCAAACTTTAATCCTAATAATTATATGCGAAAAAACTTATGAGTTTTTTTTTAACCCTTCTAAACGAGTTATGATCATCTTAATTTTAGATCATCTTCATTTCTTCCATTTAAAGATATAAATACGCAGAAAAATTTAAATAATAATAATAATAATAAATAATATATAATGATAGTAGGATCCACTATTTTTTATTTTATTTATCTCTTTAAAAAATACCATCTAACTATTTTTCAAAATGAAGGGGTTAATTGTCATGGTCTTTTCCCTATACGTCACAATTAGTTGGGCGGTTGGATAATGTGCAACCCAAATAGTTTGAGTCACCTCCTAAAATAAATTGATAGTTTCTTAAACCACCCTCTGTAATTTATTCTCATAGACCTCTCAAAATATACTACGAAATATAAATTTCAGCAACATCTTAATCAACTTAAGCTCACTTGCTACACAATCAACTTTATCCATTAATCTTGCCCTCCAAACTTCTTCTCTATCACTATCCTTTGACTTCTCCATCAACCTTACATTTCTTCCATGACCAGCACCATTGTTTTTAAAATAACCTAGTTCTTCAGCTTCATCAACGTTAATGTAGTTCATTTTAATGACTAGATAATCTATATGCTCGACAATGCATATCGAAGTACTATGGAAGCTGTAGCAACAATTTAAAATAAAAAACTAAGCAAATAGTTCTAAACACAACATCTAAACATGGTAAGTTTTCTAAAATACTCCCTCCGTCCTAAATTATAAACAAAAAAAACCCATTTTCTTTGCCCCAAATTATAAGCAAAAAAGACCAACCTTTATCATAGTTAATTACGTTTTTTCAAAAAATTATCTTTTTCAAAGGTAAATTAAATGTAAAGTGATTTCAATTTGCTCTCCTTTTCATTTTCTCTATAATCAACTTCCAATGAAAATTGTTTTTACATCTTCTTATAAAACTTATTTCAAAGATAACACAAAAAACTATGTTACAAACTACTCCCTCCGTTTCAAAATACATGTCCAAGTCAACCACTTCACATATGCCAATGCACAATTTTGACCGTTAATATCTTTAAATATATAAAGCAAAAAAATATAAAAATTCAATATTTTGAAAATATTTGTCGAGACAAATCAAACAACATCTTACATGCTAATATTTGTATTTATACATTAGTTAAAAAGTATGGTCAAAGTAAGTCAAGTGAATAGTGCACATTGCAAAAATTGGACATGTATTTTGAAACGGAGAGAGTAATATGTTTTAGTTTTCTTAATAAGTGTGATTTTTTTTACAAAGAGTTCAAATAAGAAAAGTTTTTTTTTTTTTTGGGTAGAAAAGGTTTAGGTGAATTGAGCTCCATGAGCTCACTAAGGCCAGGGAAAGACTTTAAGGTTCATTAAACACTAACAATATATTTATAAATTATCCATTAAAGATGTCTTTAATGACAATGGAAGTTGAATTCATGATTTTGTGAGTGGTTCAATTCCTTAGGCGCCATTAAACCAGGGACGATCCAAACAAGAAACTCAATTATGTATTGTGGAATACCTGAATGACAAATTAGGAAAGGAAGGTTGAATTTTTAAGACTGTTGCAGTACAGTGGGATCAAAAAGGAAGATCACAAGTGGATTTGAGTCCTCGAATCCTCAAATGTGTTTTCGGTAAAATCTCTTTATGTTACTTTGAGAGGTAAACTTCTTCCTCCCGTGGAACTGAACACGGGGACTAGAAGGGGACTAAGGGAAATTTGGACTTTTTTGGTCCTCAAAAGGTTCAAATTGTCTATTGGCAACTAATTCTCGGTAGGCTTCCCACTCGAGGGAATTTATCTAGAATAGGTATGTCGTTAGACAAAGTGTGCTCAGATTGTGTGTGGTGTCCGGAGATTCGTGAAGTGGGGATAATTTGTTTTGTACATGTAGCTTTGTTGGAAAAGTTTGGTATTTGATTTTTAAGTGGATTGAAGCGGGGTGCTCTTACCCGGTAATGCGGTTTCTCTCCATGATTATTTATCATCCTTCCTTCTCTTTGGCTAAAAAGCATCGAAAAGTCTATCTCTTATTACTTTGCTAGTTTAAGTAATATAAATAAATTTTCAAAGTTTAATTTGGTTCTAGGGAAGATTCATTACCGAGGCAATTCCATCGGGTAAACTTATCAAACTTATTTTGTAAGCTCATTATAAAGGCTTCTTATTTCAGCTGTATAAAGGTAAACTAGAGAATGGAACTTGTGTGGTGATAAGATCAATGGTTCTGTCAAATAAATGCTCGATTCAAAGTCTTAAAGCTAAGTTGGATTACCTCTCAAAGCTTCAACATCCAAATTTGGTTAGCCTTTTGGGTTATTGTATTGATGGTGGTGAACAAGATGACTCAAGCATCCCAAAACTTCATCTTATGTATGAATATGTACCAAATGGTGATTATCATACTCATTTATCAGGTTAGGATGGCATTAGCATTATAGTATGCATAATATTGAATGCATAACATTTATTTTGAGTAAACATTGATTTGTTCTCTAAATGTGTGAAGCCATGTCAGTATAATCTCTGAATGTATCAAAATTACTAAGACATCCTTTAGTGTATCTTATGTTAGTAATCGATAAACCAAACTGACTAACAGACGACACATTCAATGACCAAACTAACTAAAAAAAAATACGTTTGAGGACCAAACCAAGAAACGAGGGACAAATTCAAAGAATCTTTGTAATTTTGGACTATAGCTATAGTGCCGGACACATTCAAGAACCAAAATGATAGTTCTCTAGTAATTTTTGTACATCACAACTTTCTTTTTAGAGGCTTCAATTTTCTAATCTTGCTTCATACAAAAAATTGCAGAATATTCTGCAGAGAAAGCACTTAAGTGGCCTGAGAGACTATCCATTTTGATTGGAGTTGCAAAGGCAGTGCATTTCTTACATACTGGTGTTATACCAGGATGTTTTAGCAACCAACTAAAGACAAAGAGTGTGTTACTTGATGAACATTGCATCCCAAAACTAAGTGACTATGGTATGTCCATCATCAAAGAGGCTATCGAAAAGTTTGAGGTATGTTTAATCAATCCAATGTAGCTATTTTACCATTTATCTAATATGATTTTGATCATTGAGTGATTCTGTTGATTTTTATGTTTGTGTACAGACAAAGAGTGAGAAGAAATCAAAATCATGGTATGATATTATAAAAACTAAAATCTTATGTTTCTTTTTGGGATTGAATTTTAACAATTCAGTTACATTTTCCATTTTAATCCTTCATGCCTTCAATCTCTACCTATGAAGCACAGACACAAACGCCGGACATGACACTGACACTAATACGTAGACAACTGTTAATAATTTAAAGAAATGAAAGTGAATGAATTTGACCGCATGTGTTAGTGTCATGGTAGTATTGAACACTGACACTATAGTAACTCATATCTACTTTACTAGAATGACTTGCAACTGGATTCTTATGTACCTTTTTGGGGTTGAATTTTTAGAATTCAGTTACATTTTCCTTTTTAATTCTTCATGCCTTCAATCTCTACATATGAAGCAGAGACACAAACGCCGGACATGACACTGACACTAATATGTAGACAACTGATAATAATTTAAAGAAATGATAGCGAATGAATGTGACCACAGGTCCACATGTGTTAGTGTCATGGTGGTATTGAACACTGACACGTGTCGGACACAAGACACACTTTCAATAGTGTCAAACACTAGACATGTCTTCTATTTGAAGTGTCGGTGCTACATATCTCTGTATAACTTTCATTGTTATTGACAGCAACAAAACATCACACAGCATCATCAACACAACCTTGCTTGGTTTTCAATTCTTAGTTTAGTCTTTCACTAATCAATTTTCAATTTTTACTATGATTTGAAGTCCATTTTTATGGTTCAATGAATCTGTGTATCCTTAACAAATTAATTGTTTTTTTTTCTTCTTGCAGTCCAAAGACAAAGATGGATAATGATGTTTACAATTTTGGATTCATATTGTTGGAATCACTTGTTGGACCCATTACAAGTGACAAAGGTGAAACATTTTTCATTAATGAAAAGGTTAGTGAAAACTTCAAAAATAATCTTCCAGCTATATGAAATATGGTGATGATTTTTCAGTGTCATTTTTTTTTCATTCTTAGTCATTTTGATTGTTCTTATTATATTATTAGTTCCTAAAACATCTCTTCGGATCCATGTTTTTAAAACCGAACCGGAGATCAAACCGGTGAGACCTCCAGTTTATGGTCCAACCGGTTGAATCGGCCGGCCCGATCCGGTTTTAAGAACATTGCTTCAGATATCTATGTGGTGACTAATGAGATGTGACTAGAAGGATATTTAAGAACTCTACCAAATTTTTTACAAAATTCTAATTGACAACTCAAAATAGGTCCTCAAATTACACTACATTTCTAATATTTTCATTTATTTAATTTAAAATAAATTTTTTAATTATAAGAACCTAGTTCTTATAGAAGAACATTTCTTATATCTAAGAATTAATTTAAGAACTCTGCTATAGATACATTGTTTTGATTACATTTAAAATTTTTGTTAATTAATGACTTGAAAACATGTTGTGAACCATAGGCATCATTTGGAAGTCAAGATGGAAGAAGAAAGATCGTGGATCCAATAGTGTTAACAACTTGCTCTCAAGAATCATTATCAATTGCAATATCTATAAGAACCAAATGTATATCTCAAGACTCTTCATCTCGTCCTTCTTTTGAAGATGTTCTATGGAACTTACAATATGCAGCTCAAGTTCAAGCCACAACAGATGCAGATCAAAAATCAGATTAAGATTTAACATCATAGGTGCATAGAAAGAAATCAGGATTTATTAGTGAAAACACTATCAAGATGTTAATCATTATTGCAAATATAATATAAAGTTAGGTATAGTTGTCTTCTTCAAAAAAAAAAGTTAGGTATAGTTGTAGAAATGTTTGTACCATTCTAATTATGTTTTATAGAGTTTTGATAGGATTCAAATGGTTAGAATATATGTAGTACTAAATTTTTTAGATTGAAGGTGTGTTCGGTACGTGTCAGTGTTGAACATTGACACTACATTAGTATATATGATAACACTTAATCAATTTTATTTTTTCAAATTAATATCGTTGTCGAGACATATTTAACGCTTTCAAATGTACTATTAATAATTCCACTACTTTGTTGTCCAAATTTTTTTCACCAAAGGCTCGAAGCTTAAACATTGTGATTTTTGTGCTTGACAAGGTATTTGACATGATCCAAAATATCTTGAGGAAATACACTTGTCATAACATAATTAGTTGAGGCAAATTGACATGTGGTTAGTGATCTAAAATCAAGGAAGCTTGGATCGTGTGTCGATAGAAAAATGTTGATCAATACGGGTATAGAGAAAATTTATGAAGTCTCTCATCTCTCTTTGCAGAAAACAATTTAAGGAGATAAGAACAAGAACATTTAAATTCTAGTCTAACCCTCGTCATGTCAACATGGCCACTCATCAAGCAGAACCCACCGTAACAAAGTTCGTAGGTAGTTAAATGTATATGTGACTAAATTTGGTGGTCTCTCGTAAAACCCTAGCAGAGCTTCAAGAATATTATGTTTTTTGGTATATAATTAGTTTAAAATTTAAAAACAAATAAACAAAAATGAATATCTTATATAGATTGCATTAACTAGCCAAACATAAAATGTATAAATGTTTTATCTACTTTTTAAATATTATATTATATAAAATGGAGTGCTATTTTGATCTTTAATAAAAAAGAAACATAATTCCCTCAAAAAAAAATCATAAGACAGTTTAGTCTTTGAAAAAAAAAGCAACTTTTAATCTAAAAAAAACGGAGACATATTAATCCAAATGTCAATATTTTCAAAATCAATGTTTTTGGGTATTGTTGAAATGAAATATTTTAAGAGTTACACTTTTTTTTAGGTTTTTTATTTTATTAGATTTAAAATTCCATTTAATCTAATCCAAATAAAGGTAAAAAAAGATGAACAATTTGTCATATGAAAGCAATAACATCAAATCATTATATTTTTTATATTTTTATTAATAGTGTTGGAAAATGAGAAAGTTATGGGGAGTTTTTCGGAGGAATTGAGAAAGAGAGAAGAACCTGAGAGAAAGAGATTATATTGAGAGAAAGTTATTGGTTTGTAGATAACAACATCTTCAATTTTATAGGCTTCCCATGTAGTGCTACACACATGAAGACAATATTATACAATTTTATGAAAAAATTATACACACTTCATTTTACTAGTTACATTTAATGTGATGTCTTTCAATTACTCACTTATTTCTACGTCACGTTAGAATTTTCTATTTTTTGGATTTTAATTATATGTGATAATTATTTTTGAATTATGTTATAATTAAAGATGAACCAATGAGATGAAAGAACAATCAAAATGAAGTTCAATTTTATATTTTTAAAATTTCTTTGTCATAAAAACACTAAGCATGAGATGATAAAATGTGTGATGGCTTATTATTTCAACTTTATTAATTAGTCTGATGAAATTGGAGTTTCAACACTTTATAATTTATTTGTACTTTATAATCAAGATTCAAGAGTGATTACAAATCATTAACATACTAGCATTCATACAACTCATTTTTGTTTTATAATATTCAAATGAATCTTTTGTTCTATCATAAAATAGTACTATAAGTTTGTCTCTACACTAAGTCATTAAAATAATTCCCCAACAACATTGTAAATAAATATTATATGTGGACATGCGTGAAATAAACATGTTCTCAAAGACAATAAAACTATCCCAACAACCTCAATTCAAGCAAATCTATGTTAGATCACACAAGTGGAAAGGTAAGGTGTTTAGAATGATGTCAAGAAGTTTTAAGCTTATATTTTGTTACTACATTATATCTCTAAATATAAGCTTCCTTTGAGGAAAAAGTGTGTATGTATATATAAAGTGCATTTCCAAATTATTCGATGCATTATTTTTTTTTAGAGACATTAATTATTATATTTGAAAAAGACGAATTCATGTGATACAGGTGCTGCACTATAATGCATTGGAAGTTTGGAACAACACTATAACCCCAACCATTCAAACTTTAGTCTTAATTTTTTCTTGTTGGGAAAAACTTTAATCTTAATAATCTTATGTGGAAAAACTTATGAAGTCATAAGAATGCTTCTAGACGAGTTAGGCTCATATTTATTTTAGATCATCTTCATTTATTCTATTTGAAGAGATAAAGACACAAATAATTTTAAAAAAAATCAACAACAATAACTAATGATAGTAGAACCCTCTATTTTTATTTTACTTATCTCTTTAAAAAATATCATCCGTTTATTTTAATGTATCAGAGAAGATATCTCGATTAAAGGCAAACTCGTTTAATAGAGTTAATTGCCATAGTCTTTTCCGTATACGTCACAATTAGCTTGAGACCATAAATCTCACTTTTAAAGATCGGACGGTTGGATAATGTGCAATGCAACTCAAATGTGGTTTGAGTCACATCCTAAAATAAATTGATATTTTCTCAAACCACCCCTATAATATACTATTCTCATAAGCCTCTCAAAATATACTATGAAATATAAATTTCAGCGAGGTTAATGAGGTTCAATTTAATGGCTAAATAATCTATATGCTCACAATACATATCAAAGTACTATGGAAGCTATAGCAACAATTGAAAATAAAATAAAAAACTAAGCAAATATAGTTCTAAACATAACATCTAAACATGGTAAGTTTTTCAAAATACAAAGAGTTCGAATAAGAAAAGTTTATTTTTGTTATAAAAGGTTTAGGTGAATTGAGTTCCGGAGACTTACTAAGGTTAGGACAAAACATCAAGACCCAGCAAACACTTACAAATATACTAGGTCTTTATTTACGGTGAAAGTTAAACCTAGGACCTTGTGAGTGGATCAATTCCTTAGCCACTAAACCAGGGCTAATCCAACAAGAAACTCAATTATATTGTGGATTACCTGAATAACAAATTAGGAAAGGAGGGTTCAATTTTTAAGACTCTAACAATGTAATGGGATAAAAAAGGAGGTGACAAATGGATTTGGGTCCTTGAATTCTCAAATGTATTTTCAGTAAAATCTCTTTATGTTGTCTAGAATGGCAAACTTCTTCCTCCCGTGGAATTGAGCGCGGCGACTAGAAGGGGGCTAAGGGAAATTTGGACTTCTTTGGCCCCTGAAAAGGTTCAAACTTCTTTTTTGGCAACTAATTCTAGGTAGGCTTCATACTAAGGGGAATTTATCTAGAAGAGGTATGTCGTAGGACGGAGCATGTTCAGATTATGTGTGGTGTCTGGGGATTCGTGAAATGGAGGATCATTTGTTTGTAGATGTAGTTTTGTTGAAAAAGTTTGATATTTTATTTTTAAGTTGATTGGAACGGGGGTGCTCTTACTGGTAATGTGGTTTATCTCCTAGATTTTTTCTCATCCTCCTCTTTGGCTAAAAAGCATTGAAAAGCTTTACCTCTTATTTGGCATGCATCAATTTGGAAGATTTAGGAAGTGCAAAATGAGGCTATTTATTACTCCAACAACTTTTCTTAGATTGAAGGTGTATTCGATTTCTGACACGTGTCGGTGTTGAACTTAGATTGAAGGTGTGTTCAATTTCTGACACGTGTCGATATTGAACATTGAGACTACATTAGTACATATATAACATTGATCACTTCCAATTTCTCAAATTAATACCTTTCTTAGATACATATTTAACACCTTCAAATGTACCAATAATAATTCTACTACTTTGTTGTCCAAAGGCTCAAAGTTTTTTTATTTTTATTTTAGGGAAGCTCAAAGCTTAAACATTGTGATTTTTGTGCTTGACAAGGTATTTGCTATGATCCAAAAGTCATTGTGATTTTTTGATAGGATTGAAATAGTTAGAATATATCTAGCATTGATGTTTTAGATTGAATGTGTGTCTGGTGTTTGATATGTATCATTGTTAAGCACCGACACCACATTTGTACATATTCAATCAATTTCATTTTCTCAATTTATCACCGGTGTCGAGACACATATATTTGTCTGATTTTACATTGTCCTCAAATATGCTACAATTGGTTCTTGTTGATTGATTTCACTCTATATGATATAATGTTTGTTTGGTTTCTCGGTAGTATTTGATTTATATATTCAACTAGTTTCTGAATGATAGTGACTCTGTTTAATTTGTTAAAAAAGAGGGGATTAGACTGTACAATTTGTTTTATTCTGTATAATTTACAAGTACTAAGGGATTGGACAAAAACATGAATTTTTGCCCCTTACTAAACCATGTGATAACTTTTGTCTAGATTACAAACTATTAAAACAATATCAAAATACCGATTATTATTTTCATGTGTTATCTATTTATCCCTCTCCATTGCAGTTATGTCTATTATTTATCGACCCGTCATTGTATAGTACTATATTTATGAGTATCACTTTGATAAAATCTAATTCTTTGCAACATAAAAGTTAAGATGACGAGTAAAAAAATTGATTTGTTTTTCAAAAAGAAATAAATGATTTTGAAAGAGATGAAAAAGTTATATTTTGATGGCAGCCATCCCAAACTTTTTAGTCTAACTCTGCCACTATTCACAAAAATGAGTGACTCTCCACTATTCACAAAAATGAGTCTGTATAAACGGGATACGAGCACTCACATAATATATACCCACACGTGTGAATTTAAGTATGACCATCTTTTTCAATCTACGAATACGAGGATGGCTATTGTAGTATCCTATTCATCTGTAGTTGACCAAAACATAAAATAAATGGAAGAAACCAAACCATATAATTAACCAAAATCAGTTAGTAAAAAAAACAACCAAGATTGCCACGACAACTATATAAAACAAATTTTCATGATATGTTGACCAAATTATGTGTGTGAGATAATTTTAAATCAACTCGATTTCAAACGCTCATATGTTTTTACTCCCTTCACTTCTTTAAATTTAAATTCTCTGATAGAAAAATCTTATAACCAAAGTACAAACAATGTCGTCATAGAAACAATGGTTCTATTGTTAGGCGTGATGACTAAACATCTGAATGTTGTCCATCTCACAAAACTTGTGGTTCATAATATCACAAAATGTAACATAAATGGCTACAATGCAACAAGAGTATAACTTAAAGGCTAAGAATACAAACAAAATATAACATAAATGACGAATTCGAAAAAAATATTGTTTTCCCAATTACAAAGTGTAACATAATATTTTAGGTGTAGTATATACTTGGCATTTAATAAAGGGTACAACTAAAAAATAAATAATTAATCTTGTAAAAATCACATTTATTTTGAAATAAATTTTATTTGCTAAAGTGAAATTCAATGTGAAATGGATTAACAGAGTAATACTAATATGTGACACCTGGTACAAAATTACTAAAAACTAAGTGTGTTCAACACTAAATTATTTACTATTTAAAAAGTGTTACTTTCAAAGTCACCTTGATCTGGCTAGCTATCACCATCAACAAGGTAGTTTCAATAGTTTAACACCAAACAATCTGTTATGAGAACCAAATCAATTATATTAAATCTTGTCCAACAAAACGAGCCAACCTTATTTTAATCAAAATTACTTTGAAATTCTCTCCTTTGCTTTGATATTGCTATATTATATATATTCCACTGAGTTAGTGTGCCTTGGAATGTGTAATTTGATGTTAACTAGTGAACAAAATAAAAAAAATACATTAGAAAAAGACAAACTCAAATATTTTATGGTTTTAGAAATATTGTATCTACGAGGTTGGTCCAGTCCGTATGAAATTGTTTCATACTCTTCAATGTCGTTACCTCAACTTCTGTTTGAGCACGTGTTTAACAAGTACGTTTGTTTTGAGGTCTGCTTTGACTCTGGTAAGTCATTTCGTCCGAACTATTCTAATAAAAACGGAAAAGAAATATTGTTTGTGTTTGTGACTAGTGACTACTGACCTTATTTCAGTTATTGACATCTTTAGCAGCTTTCTGATTTTTCCATTCCACCACCTCTTCAGCCAACACTGCTTTTCTTGGTATGGTCTACATTTTTACCTCCTCATTGGTTCTTTTTTCCTGCATTTTCTTTACCTGTCATAAATTTGATGTCTTTAATGTTGTTGTATTTAACTTGTTACTTGATTCCTATGGTCCACATTTTCAATTTTCGTCTTGGTTTTTGTTCCTAGATACCCTTTTGTACACACTTTTTGATTTTTGTTTACGTTTTTTTGGTTTTTTCTCTTAATAATAACTTTGTTGATATGACATGATCATATAGATTTAACTCTAGAGTTTAGTTTTCCTATGAATTTGTGTATTAATGTTCATGCATTGATGTTATGTGCAGTGAGTTTTGTTAATGCATTGATGTCATGTGCTGCGAGGCTTTGATGCCTCCGTGACCAGAACATGACTGCAACTGAGGCCGCATCAACTGCATTTTAACTGCGATTGTCTGTAATATCAAAGATCGAGGAACAACTGTGACAGTTACCAGGGCCACAGTTCAAAAATTCGATTCAACAAAATCGAAGTTTAAAAAAAGTTCATCTGGTGAGGATCCATCATTTCGAAAACCATGGTTTTAGGCATGAAAGGAAAGAACATGAGAACTAGCAGAGTTCAAGTTGATTACCTAATTCATATTCAAGAGATTAAGCCTTGGCCTCCATCACAATCTTTAAGATCTCTTCATTCTGTTTTAATGGAATTGAAGAATGGTTCTAACACATTAGCTTCGACTAAACTAGTCTCACCTTCACTTGGTTCAGTTATAGGTGAAGGAAGAATTGAATTCAATCAATCGTTTAGAATTTCAGTGACATTGTTGAGGGATGTATCGATTAGAAGTGGTGATTCTGATGCGTTTCAAAAGAACTTCTTGGAATTCAACTTATATGAACCGAGAAGAGATAGTAAGATTGTTAAGGGTCAATTATTGGGAAGTTCTGTTGTAGATTTGGCAGATTATGGAGTAATTAAAGAAGGAATAAGTATTAGTACATCTTTGAACTGCAAGAGGAGTTATAGAAACAACGATCAACCACTCTTGTTCGTTAAAATTGAGCCTGTTGAAAAGATTCGTGTTAGATCTTCGTTGAAGGACAGATTTTCGAATGAGGTTTTTGAGGAGAATAGTAATGGTGGTGATTCTGTTTCGACATTGATGAATGAAGAATATGCCGAGGAAGCTGAAATTGCTTCTTTTACCGATGATGATGTTTCCTCGCATTCTTCTGTTGCAGCAGTTTCTACTTCGTTTGAGTCTAGTGGTTTTACACCTCCTAAATCGGACAAGGTACTCGTTTGTTTCTTTGCTATATGATTTTATTGATGTAATATTAGACGGTTCAAAATCTTTTGTTAATGATTTTGTAAATGTTAATGTGCTTATCTAATTGCAATTTAATTTCAGATTGATCCAAATGGACAAATCCAAAAAACTAATTTCAATGATAAGGAACATCACTTAGCTTCAGAAACAAAGCTCGGAAACATGAATATGATGCAAAAAGATACATACAAGAAGCTGAACAGTTCATCATCAATGGATGCATCATTGTCAACTGAAAAAAATGCTACTTCACCTGGTTTCGAATCTTCTTCACCGTCATCAGTTTGTGAAAATTTAGACAAAAATTCAAGGAGCAGAACAAGAAGCAATGATTATGAAAATTTGGAAGAAAATTTTCATGACAAGGTTGTTCATTCTAGAAATATAGTCGAAGATGTTCAAAGATTAAGTATCAAAAGTACTATCAACATTCATTCAAATTTGAATGAAAAGAGAGATGCTAAGATTAATCCAAAGGAAGCAAGAAATGCTAATTTAGAAGGTAAAATTGATTACTTGGACAAGAAGGTAAAGATGCTTGAAGGAGAGTTAAGAGAAGCTGCTGCTATTGAAGCTGCTTTATATTCAGTTGTTGCTGAACATGGAAATTCCATGAGTAAGGTTCACGCCCCGGCTCGGCGCCTTTCAAGGCTTTATCTTCATGCTTGTAGAGAAAATGTTCAAGGAAGAAAGTTTGGTGCAGCGAAAAGTTCTGTTTCAGGATTAGTACTTGTTTCGAAGGCATGTGGAAACGACGTTCCACGGTACGTTTTTGAGCCATATTTCTTCTTGTAATTCATTCTAATCATTTTTTTCTTCCAGGTATCACTAATCAAACTAACATTTTGAAGATATTCATTAGCATGGTTATCAATATCTTACGATACATACAGTCCTATCTTGATTCGATTCAATATCGAATCTATCGATAAGAATCTTTAGTGCATATCTATTTTGGACATGAATCTCATCCTGCATTAGATGGAATCAAAAGTTTTTT
>Ga0228711_1007151_pt1 | contig 16281 bp, 6 predicted proteins | sample MedpolnodulmetaG_2_FD_177996 | JGI IMG/M metagenome (GOLD analysis project Ga0228711, IMG submission 177996) | Root nodule microbial communities from Medicago polymorpha collected in Santa Monica, California, United States - brown nodules | ecosystem: Host-associated > Plants > Roots > Nodule...
CTTCCCCACAATTTTTTTTTTTTTTTTTTTTTTTGGTTTTTTTTTTTTTTTTTTTTTTATCTTTGCAAATATTTACACTGTTAAACCAACTTAGCTTCTTGGTCTATTTCTGTTACAAACTCATTGAGAGAGAATTTTACTACCTATTGCTATCCTATTCAAAGAATTAATTTGACTCGATTCTTAAGAAAAGTCTTTAAACACTAGTTAACATTTATATAATTTTTTGACTTTTTTCTTACAGATATTCCCTCCGTTTATAAATATAAGCAAATTTTACTTTTTAGATTCATTCAATTAATAATGTATGTGGTCCATATTATGGACCACATACATCATTAATTGAATGAACCTAAAAATTCAAATTTGCTTATATTTTGGAATGGATGGAGTAATAATTAGTTGAGACTTTAAGACCCCTTATGGATGTTGACTACTATATATTTGGTCCTTTGCAAGTGCAACAAGGCCTTTGGCATAGAGCTTCAAACTTAGAGACGTCAAAATTTGAAAAAGCTAAAAACTTGTACCTACGGTCACAATCCGTCATTAAATGTCCTATTTCCGTAGGTAAAAAGTCTGAAAGACAGCAATTTTACTGTCAATTATGCAATTTAAGTTGTTAATTTTGCATCTATTTGAAGTTTTCTAAGTTTTTATGTTTCAAAGTAAAAATTTATATTTCTGTTTATTTTAAGAATTATGCTACTTTCAGCGACATAAGTTATCCCGAATACACAGCAAATAAACGTGAGTTTTAGTCCCTAATATTTTCTCCCTTTGTATATTAGCAACCTCCTCCCAATTTTCCTTCTAAAGTTGCATCGTTTATTGACGCGGAATTGAAATCTCATAGTTAGTGTAACTTTTATTTCAAATAAAAAATTAAAAATCAAAAAAAAAAAAAAAAAAAACTCAATTAAGAGAAATTTGAAATCCCCACGTACAAGGTTGTTCATAGTTGTTGGGAAATTTGAAATCCCCATGAAAAAAACAACTTAATTTTGCTATCAAGGGTGAATTGTTGCGTTAACCCTCTAGTTTTTAGAGGACTCGTAATCCGAAATTTGACCATGAGGTAAATATAGTCTGACAATGATTTATTCCACTTAGAGATTGAAATAAAATTCTTTTAAATGATTCATCCTTTGGTGTAGTTTATTAACTATTTGAATTCAATTACTTAGTTTATCAAGGTGAATTTTGTGTGACACTGGATCACTTCTCCCAAAGGAAATCCGTTCCTAAAAGCATGTCTATGAAGGCCCTCCCATATTATTACACCTCTGTGGGGACTTCTTTTATCATTGATACAAAACTTAGGTAATAGGTAGTGTTTCATGTTGAGTAAAAGAAAATAGTGTGTCTAAAAAAAAATCATTAAATTCAGTATGAGATACTAAGATATATTCCTCTCAAGTAACAAACTCTTTTAAAGTGTACGTGTATCCATTTTGAGATGAAGTGTACAACTTTCAAATGATTTTTTGTATGAGCACGTAACTTAAGGAAATTTGAACAACTGTTAATTACTTCAAACAATTTGAACAACCAAATTAAGAAATTAACACATAAAATACATCTTCATTCAAACAAAATTGAAGAAACACATTAACAGATAAAACATCACGATTTGAACACTACACCATGTTTTCAATCGTTAAACAATAATTAAAAAAAAAAAAAAAACTTGATATGCATTTTAAAGACTTAGACTTCTATTTCGATATGCATTTTAAAGACTTAGTTTAAAAAAATGCATGCTAAAGACAAAATACGAATTGTGTTTGATCTATCTTGCAACGAGGATCATTGACTTCATATTTTTTCTAATGACCATAGGGAATTCAAGAAAGGTGGTTTTACGAAAAAAGCATTAGTAAAATAATACATCTATTTAATTAAAGATTAACACTACAAATAAAACTTTACTTGATAGAGAAAACTTTTTTTTCTTTTCAATTCACACTATTTTATTTGTTCACAATAATGATTCAGACACTTGCAGAATAATAATTGAATCTGCCAAAATACTCCAAAAAATATATAATATATAGTAAAATCATATTTTTGTCTCTAAAAAATGAATTTTGATTTTAGTCTCTAATAAAATAAACTGAATGTTTTCATTCTCTTAAAATTTTCCATTTCATTTATTGTTATAATAGACATAATTTTAACATATTCTTGAACAAAATATGGAAATAAAGCTGTTCAACATAATAGATTGACAAAACTTAGACACATCTTAAAAGATCATAATTTTGATATTAATACTAACATAAACTAACCATGAGATAAAAGAAAACTTGGCTATTTCCAATTATTTTCACCCTGAGCAAATTTCTCTACAACTTTGCCCTATAAGCTTGTAATTAATTTAGTACTATCTTCTTTGGTGAATGAATAGTTGGAAATAATTGCTGCACAATTTAGAATTTTGGGTTTCTTGACTTTTTTTTCTTCAATGTTTTTATAATATAAATAATTAGTTGATACTTTAGAGAATAGATGGAGACCCTTGTGGGATGTTGACTATTATATATGTTGAACTATATATACACACACATATTGTTTCTTTCTCTTCACAAAACAAATCCAACATAAACCAAAAAAGTCTTCCCTTGTCTGCTTCCAATACTTCAATATTTATTTCATATTCATATACTTTCTTCCCTCTAAACTCTTGGATTTTTGAACAATGTTTGAAATGCTTCTTTCATATCTCTTACCTCTTTTCTTGTTAACCCTTCCCATACTATTCTTCTTAACAAAATCAAACAAGAAATCTTCAACCAACACCAAAAACAACATTACCATCCCAAAATCATACCCTCTAATTGGTTCCTACTTATCCATCAGAAACGTTGGAAACCGCCGTATCCAATGGTTCTCCGACATCGTCCAAATAGCACCCTCCGCCACTTTCAACTTCAACCGTCCCTTAGGCACCCGTCAAATCATCACCGGAAACCCATCCACCGTTCAACACATCCTCAAAAACCAATTTTCCAATTACCAAAAAGGCTCCATCTTCACCAAAACCCTCTCTGATTTCTTAGGCACTGGAATCTTCAACACAAACGGCGAAAATTGGAAGTTTCAACGTCAAGTTGCAAGTCATGAATTCAACACAAAATCATTACGTAAATTTGTGGAAGACGTGGTTGACACGGAATTAACCAACCGTTTAATCCCTATCCTCAGTTCATCAACACAAACCAAACAAATCCTTGATTTCCAAGATATTCTCCAACGTTTCACGTTCGACAACATCTGCAAAATCGCGTTTGGTTTTGATCCAGAGTACCTAACTCCATCAGCTAAAAGAACGAAATTTGCACAAGCTTTTGAAGATGCAACAGAAATCAGCAGCAGACGTTTCCGTTTACCGTTACCAGTTATATGGAAAATGAAGAAACGTTTCAACATAGGTTCTGAAAAGCTTCTAAGCGAAGCAGTAACAGAAGTAAGAGAATTCGCGAACAAAATAGTTCGCGAAAAAAAGCAAGAATTAAAAGAGAATAATTCACTTCATACACAAGATATGTTGTCACGATTTTTAAGTTCAGGTCATTCAGAGGAAGATTTCGTAACGGATATTGTAATAAGTTTTATTTTAGCTGGTAAAGATACAACTTCTGCAGCGTTGACGTGGTTTTTTTGGTTATTATGGAAAAATCCACGAGTCGAGGAGGAAATTTTGAAGGAAATAAATGAGAAATCTGAATCCTTGGACTATGATGAAGTGAAGACAATGGTTTATACACACGCTGCGCTAAGCGAGAGTATGAGATTGTATCCACCGGTACCAATGGATAGTAAAGAAGCTATAAATGACGATGTTTTACCAGATGGAACAGTCGTGAAAAACGGGACTATCGTTACTTATCATGTGTATGCGATGGGGAGGATGGAGAGTTTATGGGGGGAGGATTGGGCCGAGTTTAGGCCCGAAAGGTGGTTGGAGAAGGATGGATATGGGAAGCGGGCTTTTGTGCCGAGAGATTCTTTTACTTATCCGGTTTTTCAGGCTGGACCGAGGATTTGTTTGGGGAAAGAAATGGCATTTATGCAAATGAAAAGGATTGTTGCTGGTATTGTTGGGAAGTTTAAGGTTGTGCCAGAACCTCATTTGGCTGAACATCCAAATTTCATTTCTTTCTTGAGTTCACAGATGGAAGGTGGATTTCCTGTCACCATTCACAAAAGGATTTCTTAATTAATTCATGATATCATTCACATTGGTTATTAATAAATAAAGCTGAATTGTGATTGTTAGCTTCATGTTTATATTATTATCCTATCTTAGGAGGCATGAATTTTAGGATTGACTTTTTGTGGTACATATCTATATAGCGTGTTTTGTTTTGTATTCTTTTGTCTGTTGCTTGATGGAGATGTAGATGCTTATTTAATTTGATGGTATCTTTTGATTCACTTTTTTTTTTTTGACACAATCTTTTGATTCACTTGTAAATTACATTTTATTTATTGAATGATTTGTTAGAATATTGCAATATGCTACGGTGATTGAATTCAAGTAGAAATGAGGATCCCTTGACTTCATGTTTTTTCTAATGATCATAGGGAATCCAAGTCCCTCGAATAGCTATGGTGATTGAATTCAAGTAGAAATATGAAATAATAGTTTCAAGAGAGATGGTTTACAAAAAAAACATTAGTAAAATAGTACATGTTGCATTTAACTAAAGAATAATTTTTTGACGCATAGAGAATGTAGGTCGGAACTATGGCAGCGTTTTATTGAGCGTAAATGTTGGGGTTGATACATGTAAACACTCTGATACTCAAGACAATAAGAGGGCAAAATGTGAGAGGTTTCTAGACAGAGGCGTTTTTAGGGCCCAGCTAGCCTGGGCACACGCCCAGGCTCAACCGTTACTTTCTTTGTATCGCTACAAGAAATTTGACTTATAGTGACAGCCAAAATCCGTCACTATATAGGGCAAATTTTCGTAGCTAAATCTGTCTGTCATTGCGAAATGACTGTCACTACATGTTTTTCACATTTACCTACAGAAAAAACGTAGGTAATTCTAAATAGACCATTTTAAAATACATTATGGACTTCTACCTACGGGTTGGCTGTCACTAAAACTTATCATTTTTTTTTTATATTTTCTATTCTACTATAAATTCTAAAGATGAATAATTTATAAAATTACCACTAAAATTAATTTAATCAATATAATAAAATATTATAATTAATATCATTGAAATTTGAAATTGATTACTATAATCAATTTTTAGAATAAATTGTTGAAGTGACTTATCTAGAATAATTCTCCCTAACTATGAACTATTATACCATTCACCCAAACCAATACTCCATACTCACGTAAATCAATATATATATATACTCCATTGCTCATTTAATTTATGGTAACAATCACTTCATACATAAAAAAAACTTACAATCACTTTATACATAAAAAAAACTTACAATCACTTCTACAATAGGGCATAATAAATCAGATTTTAACTTTTAATTTGTGGATCTTCAACAATAGCGGGTGCATCAAAGCTATTACCAACATCAACAAAAGTTGGAAGTACACTAATTATCAAGCCATGTCAATAAGCTAGTAAAATAATCTTATAAGCCTGTGAGAAAGAATTGTTACCAACATGATCAACGATGTGTGGTTATGACTTGATGATATGTTACATCGAGCGGGAGATGTTTAAGTCATTTGATGATGTTGATATTATTTGAACATTCACTGCAAAGAGGTCTCGAAAAGGGCATTTACCTCCTAATTTTATTTAGCACACTTTTGACAAGTTATGTTTGATCTCTCTTATTTTAAATTGTACTTTTATCAACAAAATGGCGAGCCTCTTTTATTTTGATTTATGACTATTTATATATTATTTCGCATGTGAATATGCGATCAAAATTTTGCCCAGACTCGATAAAATTCCTAACTCCACTGCTGTTTCTAGATGAAAAGAATGTATAGCTTGCATTGTAACGGAGGGATGTATTTATACAACTTCGTAATGGTGCTGACGTGGAGAAGAGCCAAGCCGAATGACGACCTCCAATGGTTGGGTATGTTGACCATTGGGAGGTCATCGAATGCATTGGGGTGTTAGAGACTACATAAATCACTATGTCACACGAAACAATTTGTGGGTCGAATTGCCGCGAATTCAGATCCCAAGTCTCAGGCTAGTTCATACCAAGTCTTACGTCACACTTTTTTATTTGTTCAAACTTCAAATTCAAAAATAATATCTTTTTTTGAAAGGTCGTAAAAAAGATCTTATTTATGTAGAAATTGCGTGATTGAATCAAATGTTATTTAGAGGTTAATCAGATGTTTGAATTTCTAATAATAAATGAAAGTACATTTATGTAGTGTTTATCTATGAGTATATAAGTTCCCGTACAAACAAAAAAACGAGTATATATGCATGGGCCGAAGTTCAAACCTAATTTCCTACATATTCATCCGTAAGAAGTGAATTTCTAACCAATAACCTATTTAACCAAAAGAAGAAGAAGAAAAACACTTCTTTCTAACATGCAAATGTAATCCCCAATCAAATAGTGAATACATAAAGAAGAGGTAAAATATTGTCATGTGCTTGTCAATTATTTTGTCTATCACAACAAACATTTCCCCCCTAAAAGAACAAACTTTTTTCATTATTCTTCATGTCGCTAAACTATTTTAAAAAATTTAAATAAGTATATGAACTAAAAATATATATAATTGAGTCCATGAATTTGTGAAAAGCATTTAATTAGATCACTGAACTAATTTGTTTTAATTGGGTACCTAAAATTTAATTAACCTCCTCCTAAACTTTAAACAAAAAAATAGGACTTCAAACTTCAAAAATATTTTATTTGCGTCCCTAAATTTAGACAAACGATTTAAAAGAAAAGAATATAATTAAACTTTATTTTGTCTAAGAAGTGCCTACTTAAAGTTTGGTCATGGTCCTCGTGTAGATAGTTAAATCGGATGGGACAATGCATCGTTAGATATAAGGTCAGAGTTCGAATATCGAACATCCTACTTATTTATTTAAAAGGTGAATTCTAGTCACTAAACTACATAGAAGAAAAAATAATTGTTTTGAGTTGAAATTTATTTGAACACGGTTGTAGAATAGTTATTGATGTGACATTAATGGGAGCCCCTAATATGAACCTCTTTTATTAAGATCCACTCATGGTCCTTGCTGATTGACTGGCAATAGCAGGTAGTTGTTTATCCTTTCCGGTTTACACGGTACAAAGTACCAAACTAAGACAAAAGGTAAGTTGTTGCCCTGGTATTGTGTTGGAAACCACCGCTGACCAATTAATTCCACAATTATCATGCTGAGTTTTTGGAATATAAAACGAATGAATAACCCAATTTGCAACAAATCCAGCTCACTTTTTTTCCTTTTTAAATCTTCAATTTCATCCTTTAAAAGGGTGACGAAACCCAGCAATAACACTTCCAAAAATACAGCGACATCCTTGAAGCTGTCATCATTTTCGACAAGCTTACCAACAAATCTAAAGGCTATGACATCCTTGTGTGATCAATCATTACATTAAGCAATAGGAAATTCATTCCAAATTCTTAATTTGATCAAATATTAATAAATTAGATGAAGGTAACATTCTAGGAAGTAGAGGCAACGAAGAAGGCTTGCGACGAATCAAGGATGAACATTAATGGACTCCAAGCCAACCTTCTATGGGTGCTGGCAGATAAAGGTCTTCTCCCACTGCTCCTATGTACATGAGGAATGGAGTGAAGAAATGGAAAGGGAATTGAAAAAGTGATTTGTATGGTGTAAAATGGAAAGGAATAAAAACTACCTACTATTGCCGGTTAATTAGTATGGATCATGGGTGGACCATAATAAAAGAGGTCCATATTAGGGGCTCCCAACATTAATTAATAATAATTTTTTCATTCTCCAAGATCTTGGAATAATTTTTGGACAACTCTCACACATATGTATTTTTACTCTCTTAGTCAGTCTCTCCTTCTCAAAAGTTGTACATAATGTTTGTACAAATATCATTGGTATAAGGATAAATTGTTTGAGATAATATGAATTCGATTTGATGAAACCTATTGATAAAAGTTTATTTGTTACATGTCCAATTTCATATTACTAAAGTCTTATTCTCTTGTGATCCGAATGATTAACAAATAAAAAAATTTTAAAAATGTCATGCTAACATATGTTTTAAGTACATTATTTAATAATCTTTATAAAAGATTTTTTTTAAAAAAATATAAGTCAAATACCGATCAAAGTCATAAATACACATTTTTCATGCAAAAAGTATCTCTTTTAATTGGTTAAAGAATACCGAAGGACATTTGTGAACATTTTTAATATTGTAGGATATATATAAAAAAAAAATATACATCATCCGATCATTATTATAAACAAAAATTAATATTTTAGATTCATTTATTATATAATGTATGTGACTATAATAAAAATCATATACATCATTAATTAAATTAATCTAAAATGTAAATATTTGTTTATAAATGTTTTAAAATGAATTTTTGGAAAAGAAAGAAAGAGAAAAAAATGTAAGAACTTATTAAAAATAAATATTTTTTGCATTGAGCACTTTAGTTTCAGATCTGAAGTTGGATCTGTGCCCGTGACTCTATTCATTGTGGAGTTAAAGCTTAGCACTTACTGATACAATACAAAGACGGTGGAGGATAAACCCTAATATCTTCCTTTTTCAGGTAATTCCTCTATTTTTTCCTTTCTTTGCTAATTCCCCAATTTAGCTATTTCCAATTACCTTCAATTTTTTTTTTTTAATTTATTCACACCAAGATAGTTTTTTTTTCCTGTCATTTTCTGATATTAATTTAGCGTCTTTTTTTTTATCTTTATTAGGTTTTTCAGAGACTATGCTTCTGAGCTTATATTTCTTGATTTGTTGAAGTTTTTGGTGAATGAATAGTTTGAAGTAATTGCTGCACAATTTGGAATTCTGGGTTCTGTTTAGAATTTCATTTTTTTCCATAAAGTTTGGATTTTTAATAACTGAGGGTATAGTAGAGAAAGATGGCTGGTGAGAGGTTTTGTAAGAATGAAGAAGACAAGGCTATGTTGGAATCTGTACTGGGTAATGAAGCTTTTGCATTTTTTAGCTCAGCTGTTTCAAAACATGTTTTTTCCGATGTTATTGTTCCGCCGAATCTTGATGTGAGTATCCACACAAGGTTGTGTCACATTGTTAAGGGATCCAAGTGGAATTACGCGATTTTGTGGCAGGTTGCTGGTTTGAAATCCGGTGGGTATGTGTTGAAATACGGTGAGGGACACTGTCAGGATCCCAAAGGGGGTCCAAGGAATGAGCAGGAAAGGGAGAAAGATGATGTTAGGAGGAAGGTTTTGGGGAAGATTCATGGTTGCTGGGGTGGATCTAGCTCAGTTGAGAATATTTATAAGAAATTGGACGGTGTTTCGGATTTGTATATGCTTTACTTGACCTCTGTCTATTATGTGTTTGGTTTTAATTCTCAGTATGGTCCTGGAAATTCTTTTAAGTGTGCTAAACCAAGTTGGTCTTCTGATGCTGGTAGTTGTTTAAATCAGTATGAATCGAGGTCGTTTCTGGCTAAATCAGCTGGTTTTCAAAGTGTTGCTTTTGTACCTCTTAAAGCCGGGGTTATAGAGCTTGGTTCGACGGAGATGGTGCCTGAAGAGCAAGGTTTTTTGGATATGGTCAGGGCAACTTTTGGAGAATCTACTTCTGGACAGGCTAAGGTAGCACCGAAGATTTTTGGGCACGAGTTAAGCTTGGGGGATACAAAATCTCAGTCGATAACTATTAGTTTCTCCCCAAAAGTGGAAGATGATTCTGGTTTCACTTCTGACTCTTACGAAGTACAAGCACTTGGAGCAAACCATGCTTATGGTAATTCTTCCAATGGGGGTGTAGGAGACAGTAACGAGGCAAAAAAGTACCCTCAGTTGGGTCAAATGATTCCTGGGAATTTTACTTCTCAAGCAAGAGTTTCTTCAATTGATTTGGGTAATGAAGACTCCTCCTCGCCTCTTGGAGACGAGCGGAAGCCTAGAAAAAGAGGGAGAAAGCCTGCCAATGGACGAGAGGAACCACTGAATCATGTTGAAGCGGAGAGGCAAAGACGGGAGAAGCTTAACCAGAGATTTTACGCCTTAAGAGCTGTTGTTCCTAACATTTCTAAAATGGACAAGGCTTCTCTTCTTGGTGATGCTATTACCCATATCACTGATCTCCAGAAGAAGATCAAACTTATGGAAACTGAAAAAAACATGGCTGACAATAAGGGCCAGCAATTGCCATTGCAAGATATTGATTTTCAGGCTCGACAGGATGATGCAGTTGTTAGAGTTAGCTGCCCCTTGGATATCCACCCAGTTTCTGGAATTGTTAAAGTGTTCAGAGAGCATCAAATTGTAGCTCAAGAGGCCAATGTTTCAACTTCCCAGGATAAAGTAATTCATACGTTCTCCATCAGAACTCAAGGAGGGGAAGCAGCTGCTATACAGTTGAAAGAAAAGCTTGAAGCATCTCTAGCCAAAAATTAAAGGTGAAAGTATAGTTATTAACTTATGATGTAGTGTATATCTCAATGCGAACTATGAATGTATGTATGGTTGTTCACATGTCAGTGTTTCTAGGAAACTTTTAGTTAATTTTATTATATTCTAAATTGTAAGATATGGAGGTAGAAATCTTTTTGAACTTCCCGAAAGGCCAAAATGATTAATATATGTCTTTTATCATCTCTGAGCAAATGCATGATTTGAACTTGAGTTCAATGCAATATACTATGAACTTGTGAGGTATAACTATATAAAATGGTGTATCATTGTAGCAGCTAAGGTTTTTTTTTTGTTTTTATTTTTTCCATTACTAGCTATTTAACTACATCATCGAGATAACATTTGGTCTTTCAGTTCAGAGATATGCATGTTTTATGATATTAAGATTTCATCTGTATGTAGAAGTGTGTTCACAGTCCTTCATGGTTATGGCATTGTTGGGTTTCCCGTTGAGGAATTCAGCTGTAGATTAGAATGCTTTCACAACCATAAGGATACGGACCTTTGTGTTATGGCTCCACTTGTTATCATTTTTCAAGTATCAGTTTACACTTTGCTGATTCCTGCAGAGTAGGGGCATTGTATTTCTGGCTACTGTTATTACTTGGTCGTATCAATGTAAACCTTAAGGGCACTTGCTAGCATTTCCCTGTTATTATCTACTCCTTTTCTATGGATAAATGACTTTATTCTTTACTTAAATTGGTCTATAAGTTCTTTTATGATCCCTATTTCATTCAACAATTTTGTTAAATGATATAACATTTTAAAAATACCTTTAAAGAGTCTTATCAGACAAACCAAGTTCCATTGCAAAATGTAACTTAGAAGGAAATTCCTTTTGAGGACCTATATCAAATGCATCTTTATATGTAAAGTTGAATCAAATTCACTATTCAACTATTGTCTCTGCCATTTTCGTAGAGAAGATAGTTTTTCTTCCACTTTGGAAGACGAGGAATCTAATCAGTGCAAGAGCGTGACAATAAGACCTTACACCATCATTTTGGCTACTGCTACTCGATTGGCTGGTTGGAGTGGGTTTTGGTGCTGTTGAAGTGAAGAGTGGAGGTCATTTTGGGTCTTCAATTTGCCTTCATATGGCGGGGGTTGTCCTTGGCAGGGGTCTTGCCAAGGACAAGGCCAAAGGTTGGGTGAGGGAGTGGACTATGGAGCTAGTTGTTCCAACTGAATAATAACAGACAATTTTACGATAAACAAAATACACAGTTCAGTTTGTTGGTATGACTAGACAATTATTTTTAAAACTTTTAGAGTGTAAAATGGAACAATTTATTTTAAGTAGGTTCACTAATTTGGGATTTTGTACTTAAAGGTGTCCCCTCCAAACAAAAGGCCAAAGCATGATTTAAGTAGCTATTCCAATTCAATTTGGCCTCCAAGAATTCTTTTGATATTAATCGCATATTCTTACTAAAAAAAGTTCCTATTAATTTAACTATAATTTGTCAGTTTTTAAAGTTGGAATTGGCATATATATATATATATATCCCTTTTAATTATGGTAAAACAGCTTCGTATGTGAAATTTTCTCACTTATGTTATAATCTATTAATAATCTCAAAACATCCCAAAATCCATGAATGTTTGTTTTTCCTCAAATAGTATAGTGATTGGAAATTCACTTGTGAAAAAGCAGGATGTTTGGGGTTCGAACTATGACCCCTACATATATTATGCAATGTTTCTACCAACTGGCATAAACTCATGAGAAAAATCTATGAATGTTTTAAAAATATGACATTCAATACTTAAGAGATTATTTTATTAGAGATTTTTAAGAAAAACTTAAATAACTTTTTCTTTGCCTAGAGTAATGAAATTAATAATTTTTTTAAAGAAAAATCGTTTATAAAAATATTTTTTAAGAGAAGCTACTAAAATTAGTTTATCATTTGATGCATACTTTTTACCTTTGAATTCAAAATTCTCTTTTAACAACAAATTGATGAAAATTTTCAAGTAGTTATTCTTTTTTAAAAGTGATTTTTAAATAAAAAATCGTAACAACATGTTCATATGTTCCTCTACATTTGATTTGAGTAGTCGAAAATTTGAATTGTCTTAACTTGGAAATGGGATCCTCTCCGTTTTTGTTCCATGTGTTTCTTAATTTCTTCTTTTAAACTTTTTGAATTCTCTTTCGCCTCAGTTATTTATCTATCTATTTATCTAGCTCTCTCACACATTTTCAATAGATGATAGATATTTCAATGAATTATCCTCTCCATTTTTGTTCATCATGTTTCTTAATTTCCACTTTTAAAACTCTCCTTTTCTCTCTCCCTCCCTTTTCCCTCTCATCTTTAATACATGGTAGAGATTTTAATGGAACCTCAAGTTAGGGCTGGTCTAAGCATAAGGCAGACCAAACCTTTGCTTTATGCCTCTCAATTTTTTTTAAAGCTTTTACACCTCCTTATAAATACAAATATATTATTTATAGGCCTCAAGTAGACTAACATAAAATTTTAAAAAAAAGAAAGTAGACTTGCATCAAAATCTTAACATATTTCTTTGGTATATTGTGTGGTACATAAAAAACTTAACATATTTCTTTGGTATATTTTAAAGAAACTCATTTTCTTCATTCCTTTTTTTTTTTTTTTTTTTTCTTTTTTCTTATCTATGTAGATCACGTGATATCAAATTATGTCAAGACTCACAAGTATTAGACGTAAAGTATGGTGAACTTTCAGCTGAGACAAGATTAGTCAAGGTTTTAAATCGCAATCAATCGCGTCTTGATTCTTTGATAATATAATGTGCGAAACTGCAAGCAAATGTTGTTGAAACATTCTCAATATTCACGATCATGTTGTAGATAAACAAAGATCACAATCATGTTGAAGTTGTAGAAATGTAAAAAAAATTAATCTCACAATGTACACTGCAGTGTGAACCTTTATTTAAGACTTTGGTGATAATGTCTTGAAAATGTTGTTAATTATAATTTAAGTGTGTTTGATCTACTAAAAATAAGTGATTGAAAATGACTACTTCAACTTATATAGTTGTGGTCTTGTGGAGAGCGTTAACCGTCTCCCGGTTTCGCAATGTGAATCCTAAAGTCCGTAGAGATAGAAATTAGTTAATTTAAAGTTTTTCTATTTGCACCTTGTGATAACTCAGTTGAATGAAAAGAGGAAGGGTCCGGTCCGTGAGGGTGAGGTGGTCCAGTCGTGGTCAACGCTGATCATCAATTAACCCTCTTCCTATGTTGCTTCCTTTTCTTTTGAATTAATTTTTTTTTCCACCGCTTTGTTTTGAATTCTTCCTTTACAGTCACGTATTAATTTGAAGCATTCCAAGTTCTAACTCATTCAATACCTGAATTGTGAAACATGAATGGCCAAAGCCATTCATATATTATATCATTTTATTTCTTATTTTTCTTAAAAAAATCCGAGAACATGATATATTAATGATAGTTAAATCATTAAACTAATAATATTTTATGGTCTTATCAACGATATGTCATAAAAAAATGTCGCGACATATAACATGAACTTCTAAAAACAAAATATTTAGAGGACCAAAAATCATTTTTTTTCTAAATTAAAACAAAAATTTAATATATTTAAAAGAACTAAAAGCGTATTTTTTTTGGTAGATAGAAGAGATGACAAAGTCGTCATAAACTCACACATACAAAGTGAAGGTACCGGGGTTCGAACTCCGGTCATGACGTCCGGCCTAACAATTTCAACATTTTTGCCAGTTGAACTAAGATTTATGAGACAACTAAAAACGTATTTACTCTTTAAATAAAGTTACATTGTAACTCTCAAGTCTTACCTGCTATTATAAAAAATTTAGTTGAGACATAAGAGCCTACATTGCAAGTCTGGTACCTTGGCCTATGTTTTTTCTTATAATATTAAAAGTTTTGAACAAATTGAATAAGAAAACAAAATGAATTTTGAAAATTCAATGTAAAAATATTTAAAATATTATCATAAGTACTACTTTAATTTAAACGAGGAACATGAACTACTTTATCATCAAATAAATAAAAAAGCTAATTAATAATACGAGAGAAACAAGTTTAGAAGATGAAGAAAAAAACCGTAAATTGAAGATAGATTTGTTCTCCAATCTATCTATTTTAAATACAAATGAAGTTTGTCCCCGTCAGTTTAACTCAGTTGAATGAGACATTGTATTATATATACAAACTTGAGATTCAAACAACAAACATCTTAATTATTCACTTTAAAAGATGAACGACGCACATCCTGTTTAGAGCTGACAAAACAACATTATTTTGAGAACATCTACAAAAGAAAATATAAACAATCATTCAAACAAGAAATATCCTAATAAGATAATAAATCTATTCTAATTACTTTCAAAATTGTTAGTTTTTAACAATATGCACGGTTTGAAAAATAGATCTCAAAAAATGATTTTTTTTTATTTTTTTAATTTGTTTTTTGTTTAAACTATGCATCCTCCGCGCGAGCAACTGTAGAGACTAATCCCTCGAGCTTAGTGGGACATAAATGGACGGTAAATTCTCTCTAAGAGTTTTAATGCTTCTGCATGCCCAAAGTCAGATTCGAACTTAGGACCTTGGTTAAGTTAGAAGAGATTTATGTTATCTCATCTAACTTCTAAGCGCTCTTGGTTTTTTTTTGTTTGTAATATTAGATGAGATACGAATTATATATATATATATATATATTATTGATTGTATAGTAGTTCATGTACTCCTTTCTTTAGATATATCAATTTGTCACTTTAGGAGGCGTTTGTCAAAATTATTCTAAGGAACAACATATTTGGAAATATAAAGATTAGAGTTTTATTCGTGTGTATTTTTTTAAAAATTGTTTCGCACACTCTTAAATATTTTTAGGAAAATAGAAATTTTTTTTTTTAAGAAGTTAAATTAGCCCATCAACATTGGCACCGGAGATAATCGAATCTGAGACATCGAGAAGGAGCATACTCCCAGAAAAAAGAAAAATAGGAAGTTACTTTCTTTTTCAAGAAAAAAAGTATACAAAAGTTCATGGGAACCCACTTTACTATCCTTTATTGGGAATAATTTTGTGGGAATGTTGAAAAGTATGAGAAGTTATTTCTCTCAAGAACCTTAATATCTAAGAATAATAATTTCTCAATTTTATAACAAACATGAGTATACTTATTCCTTTTACCTATGTATCTTTCACTAAAGCCTAATTAGGAATGATACTCTCCTTAAATGTATCTTTCAAAATAAAGTTATTTTATAAAAAAGTAACAAAACTTAAAAAATAAAAAATTGGTATGTGTAAACAACCTTCAAACACAATTAAAAAGAAATGGATGTAGGACATGTTTTTTTTGTCGGTACGAATTGAAAAATACCATATGAAAATTCACACATACAAATAAAAAGTTTGTGATTCGAACGCCGAATACTACAGATATCCTCCGTAAAAAAAAAAAAGAACACTACGGATATCCGACCTAACTATTTTAACGTCAATCGGTTGAGTTAAGACTTATTGACAATGAATGTAGTACTTTATTGAATACTCTTTTTTGGTTCTTTTTATAAAAGATAATCGAGTCAACAAAATTTGACGTATTTGATCCATATTCTAAACCAAATAGATTAATTTTTGTTGAGGATGTGTCTTCTATATAAAAAAA
>Ga0228711_1007153_pt1 | contig 16278 bp, 5 predicted proteins | sample MedpolnodulmetaG_2_FD_177996 | JGI IMG/M metagenome (GOLD analysis project Ga0228711, IMG submission 177996) | Root nodule microbial communities from Medicago polymorpha collected in Santa Monica, California, United States - brown nodules | ecosystem: Host-associated > Plants > Roots > Nodule...
TGAAAAACATAAAACACAACATTACGCATTCTTCTTCTTCTTCTTCTTCTCACTCCAAATCTCTCTCTCTCTAAAAAAAAAATCGATTTTTTCACAAACAAATCAAACCCTCAAATGGATACAGAAACAGAACCAACGAATCTCACATAATTAACCAATTTTCAAAATTAGGGTTTCATTTTATTCATCTTCTCAAAACCTAAAGAAGAAAAATTTGAAGAAGAAAGAAAAATGATGCAGAGGTTGTTGGGTGGACCTGGAACAGTGAGTGGATTCTTGTTGAGGTTAGGACAATGTGCATTTGGTGCTGCCTCCATTAGCGTCATGGTTACTTCTTTTGGTTTCTCTACCTACACCGCTTTCTGGTAAAAAATTTAATTTTTTTTCTTCCCTATTTTAAGTTAAAAATTAAATTTTTTGCATTTTTTTTGGCTCTATAATTTGTATGTTTCTGTATTTATTTTGTTATGTTGATTTTGGAATTAGGGTTTTTTCAGGTTATGGTGTTGGATCATTGTTTGTTTGTTAAAAGTGGTTAGAGATGTGTTTATGGTATGGCTTTATTTTGGGTATGTTTGGATTTGGATAGAAGAGTTTGAAGGACAAGTAGTGTTAATGTTTAAGATGTTTGTTTCTGAAAATGAATAATGGGTTTTATGAAAAGAATGTGGCTGGTAATCTATTAATGTTAATTTCTAAAATAAGGAGAATGATTAGTTAAAATGGAAATTGTTTTCCTTATTAAAAATGACAATACCCTTGAAATATGGAAATGAGTTTGTGATGGTCATGTAATTTGGGAATAAGTTGGTGGGTGGTTGGGGTTTTTCTAAGTAGGACAATAATGGGCTTATGATAATGTCGAATAGATCAGAAGTACCAAAGTTTGATCTCTGTCTGAAACAATTCTTGGCCAGACTTTACTTCCCTGGGAATTGGAGGGTTAAGAGAAAAAAATAAAGACAATGTTGTTTTATTCATTCTAAAACTTCCACTTTGTACTTTTTCTACTTAATTAACCAAAAAGGTCCTTGGTGGGGACTAGAGTTATTGGATAGATTTAGCATTAGGATCTTCTTCCTAGTTGAAAATGCCATGATTTTGTTACTGCTGGTAGTTTGAGAACATGGAAGTGTCTGATTATTTTATAGTGAATTGTAGTTTGCACATATTTTATGGGTGAGCTTTGCCGTACATCAAGCAAAGAGTTGACATATACGAATTATGCGTGTGAAAAAATGTAGATCATCTGTAATCTTAATTGACATACACGGACTGGTTGTGGAAACTGTAAAGACATGAGATGGTATGTTTATCAGTATGTATTTTGTTTTATATCACCAGTTTACATGCGTGTGAACTCTTTAATTCGTGTTTTAGGGATTTTAATGATTACAATTTTTGTTGTTTGCCTCTATGTGATTGAGAAACTTTAATATACTTTTTGATGTGTATTGTGATGCGGATTAGGATTTTCAATGATAGCTGGATAATATTTAGCTCTATCTATTTAATACTTTGTCATGGAAGACGGTGATGCTGTTCTCTTTCTGCGTTCGTTGTAAGCATTCTGTGTATGTGCCTTAGTTGTTGATTCACTATATTAATTCTTAGGTAGCGTTTTTTACATGTTAAAGCGTGTCAGATAATATGCAAAGTATCTAATAATATCTTCCCTATGTGTAATTTGTAGTATTTTAGATTTTCATTGAGGTTGATAAATCTGGAGCACCATTATAACAATGCCATTATTTCAATTATCCTTTTCTTCGCACTGGTTTCCAGTTCCCTCTACACTGCAAAGTTCTCCCTTTTTAAGCAGTGATTTGTTTGCCTGCTACTTCCACAATCTCTTCCAAAATCCTTAGCCTAGTTCATCCCCCTGCTCACCGTGATCTCCGACAACTTTTTCTGTGACTTCTTTCTCACCTGAGTTATAAACTGATAAATATAGTATTCCATTGTGAATTATACCAATGGTAATGTCTCCTATCTTTGTCATGAGTCATGACAGTGATGAATTCTTCATGGTTGTGATGCAAACGAGCCTTGGCATCAACACCAGGGATGCTATTCTTGATGAGTTTGTAGTTGTTTTCGTTCTTGTTTTGTATAATTCTCTAGTCATTCTTGCGACGTGTCATATTCCTTGCTTGATGCTACATTCCAATCAGCAATATAACATTATCATTTTGGTCATTTGCTAAATTGTCCTTCTAGCAATGCTCGTTTCTCCAAAATCTTTAGCATCGCTGAGCTGCCTTTTTGGTCGTATATAGTGGTGCCCATGCCTTTTTATTAATATGATTCAGCTGTAACAACTAACAAGGTCAAAAGTTAGTTTAAGCTTGAGGAAAAGTCTCTTAGAATATATGAAAAATATCATGATATTTTTTCATGCCGTAAGTAATTAAGAGCATAGCTGTCAGTAGTGCACTATACTATAGATGTGCGATAATGGAGGAGTAGACTGTATCGGCCCATGGAGGCATTTTTTTCGTTGTTGCATCATGTTTTTCGTTCGCAGTCATCATGATGGCTCCTATGCCTGACAGAGATAATGGAAATACGCTTCTTCTCAGACTACAAATACCCTCTTTTGCTCCTTCTAGTTGCTTGTTGTAGATTGATTTTTGGCCTATAATGAAATTTGGTGCCTCCCCTGTTTTCCGACAGGCCAAATTTGGTGATCTCCGTCTATTCTTCATGTTCAAATGTTTTTCCATTGCCGTTTCCTTTTCATTATCTCAAATGTTCTAACGTCTCCATATATTTTTGACTGCTAAGAAGTAAGACTCCTTGTCGCTGATCTGACATGCTCCGGTTTGAGTTTCTAACTTCACTGCCTCTTCTCTTCATGTAGAGGCTCATTACTTATCAATGTTTAGTTACTTTGAGATTGCATCTTAGTGGCTTAAAGTTATTTTTTTACTTCACTTTTGTTAATATTAGCTTATTATGTGTTAAGCTTACGACGTAGGACTTATTTTTTGAATAGGCCGTTACACATTGCTATATGGGTTTGATAACTATGATTTTGAGTACTTTAAATGATTTACTAAGATGCTATTTGAATATTTTTTTGCATATTTAATCTTTTTTCATATTTATTAGGATATTGAGTCTAGTATATACGCATAAATAAGGATTAAGCATTTAGTACAACATAATGTTAACGTTTTGGTTTTGGTTTCGTGTGGAAAGTGTTTCCCATTTTTATTGCTGAAATTGATTGTCGTGTTTACTTGCAAACATAACTGTCGGATACTTGTCTCCATTTCAGCTATTTAACTGCATCAATGGGACTTCAAGTGCTCTGGAGCTTTGGACTTGCATGTCTTGATATTTATGCCTTGAGAAGAAAGAGAGACCTACAAAATCCAATTCTTGTTAGCCTGTTTGTTGTAGGCGATTGGGTAATAGTCACACCTTTCTTTTCTTCTTTACATGTATATAATGGAAGACTAATTTCAAGTTATTAAATAAAACAATTAGAAGGATAAAAATATGCCTAACATAATTATATTCATCATTCAATAATTGGTACTAACTACATGATATCTATGAAGCACTGACACAAACACAGACACCAGACAAGACACTCACACACCGATAGTAATTAAAAAAATAGAAATGATTGAATGTAGCCACAGGTGTCAGTGTTGTGTTGTTGTTGGACGCTGACAAATGTTGAACGCCAAATACACATTTAATGCGAAGTGTTGGTGCTACATATCTTGATAAAGTCACAAACGTAGTTGTGGGAGTTCAATATTTTGATTAATGCAAAGCAAGCTTTGAAGTCTGATTGTTTATGTCTCTTCAATTTTATGACAGCTCTTACCTTGCAACGAATAAACTACTCTGATTTGGTTCTAACTACATGATATGTTACTGTTATACTTAAGCATAACTTGCTTGTAAAAGAAAAGAGCATAATTTGCTTGTAAAAGAAAAGGTCACGATTTTAAATTGAACATCACATAGTGCATTTACATACATGTACTGTTGCAGAGTAGTATGTCTCAATTTGGTTTGAATCGTGCTTGGCGAAACTACGACTCTAGTGAAGTGTTGATGAATTTGTGCTTCAATTTTCAATTCTTATTTTATAATGATAGAATTCTAAGGGTCTGTCTACTTTCTAAAAACATTTTTAATTTAAATATTCAATATGGCTGGAATCACATTTAGTTATAGATTTCTCTTTTTAATTGTGATAGAGATAAGATAGAAGCTAACTAAAGAGAATACATTTCCAGAAACACTGAAAACAATGTTTCCACAGTTTTTAGATTTTTCAAAAATATTCAATCTTTTTCCAGACTGCATTTTCTAAACTTCAATAATATCTTCTCTAATGTTTATCTTCCTCTTCTATGGCATTATTATTTTTATCTTCCGAAGAATGATTGAGCTGATTATGTAGTGAAATCATAGTAGCAATTTATGCTCTGCAGGTAACAGCCATTTTGTCCCTAGCAGCTGCATGTTCATCGGCAGGAGTCGTAGTTTTATATACGAGAGACGTGGATATGTGCGCAACTCATAAGATAATCCCTTGCCACAGGTACCAGGTTTCTGTTGCCCTGGCTTTCGTCACCTGGGCTCTTACCGCAATTTCATCACATGTGATGTTTTGGATATTGGCCTCAGTCTAGCTTGATTTACATGTTGGCGTCTTTGGTATCTTTGTGACATGCGGGGCGGAATTTTGGTTATTGTCCCTTCTCAAAACTTTTGATTGTTGGTTTCTAAGTGCCGACATAGTTGAGATGTCAGTTATCACAGTGGTTCCTCTCAATCTAGTTATAGAGTTTCAGTTTAATCTAAGCCTTGAATTTGATTTTTTTCATCTTTCTTTCTTAATGTAGGCAAATTATTGAACTCATGCTATTACATTTTTGCTATTGTACATAATTTTGTTTAGTAATTTAGTATCCTGATAACTTTGAAAAGAGATTAGAGTTCTCATTTCACATGTTATGATTTAAAATTCATGCTATATACATAATGCATATAGTATGTTACTTTGACATGGTTATATATTACTAGCTATATAGTATAGGTTTAATTACTCCATAAGTTGTTGAACTATTTGAAGATTTTTAATTACTCCTCAATAGTTTGTAATTAGGTCATTAAACTGAAAAGCTACATATTTAATATTAAAAATATAAAATGAAAAAACCAAATAAACTTGTCCTTTTTCTAGAATATAACACAATATGTTATAGTTTCTATGATTTGTCCTGATGCAGTATGTGATTATTCAAGATAACATATAAGTCTTTTATTAATTTTGTTGGATATTTATGAAAAGATATTTTGGTTGAGGGGTGACCAACATTCTTTAAAATAATTTTGAGGGACTAGAATTGATCTAATTTATAATTTCAAAGACAAGGCAATATTTGACATTTTTTATGTTGGATTAGGTTTACATGTTACTTCAATGAATAAATAAATGGCATGAGTGAGATTTCAATGAATGGAATATATGCTAATGGAATGTTTTACACGCCATCACCTACCAAACCTGATAATAAAGTAAACAAATAAATTGTTGAAAGCAATTTTTTGTATCCTCTCAAAAGAAAAAGTAAACAAATAAATAGTTGAAACCAATTTTTTGTATCTCTAAAATAAACAATTAATTGTATGTAAATCTTGTTAGATGAAGATGATAATGATCAAAAACATTTTTATAATCAAAATAGTATTAGGAAACCCTAAGTACTCCTTGTATAATCTAGCATTGGATAAAAAAGTTGTTGTGAAAGATATGATGTCTAGTTGTGGTTTAGAAGGATGATGTTGGAGTTGGAGAAGAAACCTTTTTGTTTGGGAGTAAAAAGGTAGAAGATTGTATAGGCCGTTATTATCTAAAATTACTTTGTACGATAATGTGGAAGATGGTTGAATTTGTGACCTTAATACATAAGATATGTTTTTCGTTAAAGAAGCTTACATGTTGATATCAAATTTTAAAGACGCAATAGATTCCCATTTATACTGAGTTACCATGATCTTGCCAAACTCACAATGATGCCAAAAAGCTCCATTGTTGGCTTCATTTTGTCTCTTACACACACACTCTTATTAAGAATCCCACCAATTTGAATGCAAATAAGATATAAGAAATACCCACCACCTCAGAAAACAGTGAATAAATTAAAATCAAGCATGTACCAGAAAATAAATAAAATCAATCAAACCACTAAACATAACAAGCCAGCAATTAATTTCAATATAATTTTTCATTGTTTCCATGATATGGCCCCTTAGCCAAGAAACATCCTTTATTCAACTTACCACTTTTTCCCATTTAAATCACATACTACTATAGTATATGTTATTTTATGACCCTTTTTGGCCATGAAACACATACACTATTTTTACAAGCATTCATGACCCATATTTACAATTGCATAATGCTAGCAAACTATACCAAGCACACTAACTACCAAGCGTATGACTCCTTTCTTTTTGGTTAGTCACACGTTTACATATGCAAATTACAACAAAGTAAAATAATGATTAATCAAACAACATTTATTCAAGCACCACAATACAATAAGTTGTTCATGTGGTTTTTTTCTTATAAAAAAACCACATTCATTTAAGCACCACACCACAATAAGTTGTTCATGTTGAAACTCTATGTGAATTCATGCGGCGACGTGGAGATCGAACATCACCACCCGAATAAGCCATGATTTGTGTTCTAGAATTGGTAGGGTTGGAAGACGGTGAAGAAGAAGAAGAAGCAAAGGTTTGAAACCGACCTGAATCACCAGCCGAAAGTTTCATGTATGAATAGGAAGGTGAGTCACAAAACCAAGAACCAATATTAGACCTTTCTTTGCCATTTTTGTATTGTACTATGGCTTTGTACACAAATGGAATAAGACCCTCCATTGTTAAGAGAAAGTGAAAGTGAAAGGTTTTTTTGGTTTGGTTTGTGAATTGGATGGATTGAAGGTGAGAGGAGAATAAGGGGGGTTTAAATGTGAGGGAGGGTAAGGGTATGTGACGTGGAGTAATAGAATGTATTGGAGTGTAACTCTTCACGCTAAGCCTTGAGAGGTTTCATTTTCAATGTAAACCTACAAGAAGATTTTGAAAGCTATGTGCAAACCACATCCATTGATCACAAACTATGGATAAAAATATTATAGAATAATCTATGTGTTTATCACATTTTTTTCACTAATAATTTTTTTGATTGTTTTGAGCTTTCAAAACAAGATTGGTTGGTTTTGATATGACGTTTTTCCATTCATCATTTTATTTTGATTTCATCTTAAAACAAGTATAGTGACACCGATTCATCATTGTTGTGTTTAATGTTTAATTTATTTTAATTAATAATTTAGTCTTTCTCAAGGTCGACCAAAGAATGATGCCATTGCTTTGGGAGGTACTTTTCAACGCTCACATTTAAAAAATGAGTAGTCATGTGAGCTTTTGTGACATTTTTTTTTTATTAATCAAAACAATAGAGAGAAAAAAAAGAGAAAATAAGAATATAATATAAATACGAGAGGGATAATTATCTAAAAGTGTGATAAAATAATTGTACAACTAACTTTTCTCTTAAAAAATATCACATGTTTTTGAAAACATATTTTGTTCGAACCTAGTGTGCTTTTGAAAGACATGTTTTTTCTTTCTTTCAATAATAGCGAAAAGACGGTAACGTTTGAAAATTATGAATATTTTTTTTTTATTTTATAAAATTTTGATTTTGATTAAAACTAAAAATATAAATGTTTGTTGCTTTCAAGTTATAACAAATCAAACGAACCATGATTAATTATTTTAATGACACCAATAATATAAAAAAAAGTATAATCTAAATTCTTTTTTTTTAATGACACCAACAACAATCTTTATTATAAAAAAAAATGTTTAAGGGTATAATTGGAATAATAAAAAAGTAAGTATAAATATATTTATCTAGTTTGTTACATTTTTTAAATGATAAAGAAAAAAACAGATGTGTATATATATATATATATATATATATATATATATATATATATATATATATATATATATTGTGTTTTTTATTTTTTTATATTTTTTAAAATAAAAAAAAAAAAAAATATGTATATATATATATATATATATATATATATATATATATATATATATATATATTCATATTGGGTTTGTTATATTTTTTTAATATTTAAATTTGTTCTTATTTATTTGTTACATGTGTTATATGTATTGAAAATTGAGGGTATTTTTAAAAAGAAAAATCCAGTCTAAAAGAGCTGAAAAATATTCTTTTCTTTATATATAGTATAGATATTATTCATTTGAAATTATGCTGGAGATGGAAAAAGTTACCCCTATTGTTTTATAATAATGTGAGAAATGTCATTAAAACTCGGTTCTACTTTTTTCGTGTAAGTAAATTTACTCAAACAAGTATAATTGGTAGACAAAACCCATTACAACGAAGTAAAGTCATACACTTTGAAGTCAATAAATTGGATTAATCCATTAATATGAAGAACAAATTTTTTTGTCTACCGGAGATATAAATGAATAACATTTTTCTACCGGAATAAATAAATGAATAACATTTGTTTTATAGGGCAGACACAAAACCTTTTCCAACTTGTCTCTTGACATAGTCGGAAGCATAGGTAAACAAACATTAAATTAAAATAAAAAAGTTTGTAAACGACAATCGTGTGAATTACAACTCTGGAATCAACTAGAAATATGAGATAAATCTTAAAATTTTATTCAATCAAAAGATGTCTTTCTATCTACACTAAAGTGTTTAGATACTAGAAAAACTCCAATGAGCTAAAAAAAAAACAGAAATTATTAAAATTGGACTGAAATAACAAAAACTAATTTTCGAGCTTCAAACGAATTCGGATGGCTTAAATAGGTCATATGTCATGACAAAGCGGTGACTTAAGGGTCAATTCTCTTTCCAAAAATTTATAATAATAGCCATTTTGACATCGGATGCCAAACTTACACTATTTCTGTTGAACTTTTCTAACATATAACTACATCTTCGATACACGCAACTAACCTTCCTAGATCATCTCTAAACTTTTTTCAGGAAAATCGAAAATAAATTTGAAAAATGTATCAAAAACCGATTAGTTTCTATATGTATGATGGTAATTTTGGAGTTGCTCTTCTCCTAACTAACGCTTAAAATCAAAGTTTTCACGGTGCAATGATTGAATCCTTATCTAAATAGTTCACCAAAACAACTCCAACAAATACCCGTATATATCTAACTTTCTTTTAAGAAAAAAATTCCTTTAGTCAAAGTGATTAACCCACGTATGATCATAAAATATGAAATTCTTTAAGCACTCTTGAGTTTTGTTTGACAAATGTATCATGTAGGCGAAATTAATTTATATTTTAAATAAATTTTAAAATAATTAAATATAGAAAAATGAAACGACATTGTATGATTTTGGATATTGAGTTTCATGCTCAACAAAACTCAAGAGTATGAGAGTGTACACCTATAAAACAAAGTGAATACCAATATGGCAATATGTTAGTCCATGTGACAAGATATTTAACACCTTAAACAAGTGGTTAGGTAAAAAAGGAACAACCTTATATGTCCAACAGAAATTAGTTGTTGCTAAATAGAGGTGGATGTTTTGCACCAGAAATAGATCTAACTGAAGTGGTAGATTCTTACAACATAACAAATTATTGTTCAAATTTAAGTTGAAAGAAGAGTTTATATTTTATAACGGTGACTCGAATAAAATTATCTCTAATAAAATAAACCTAAAATAGAATGTCAATTTCTTACCACAATAAAATTCAAACTTCAAACCATACATCGATTTCTTGGAAGTCTCTAAGCAAAAACAATAGATTAAGTTTTGTGAGATAAGTTAGGTGAAGAAGGAAAAACAAAGGGCTTCGTGGTGTCAAAATAAAGTCTAAAGACGTGTATATTCCCTCTTGAACTTACCTTGCAAAACAACAAATGCAAAAATGTGCAAGTAACCATCAACCTTTTCATCCCACTCACAACTCAAACATAACTTATCCCTTTCAATGCACTTCCTCCGTATGCAAAGAATAACATGTTGAATTTATCCACTCAATTTCTCTGTGGATAGTATACTATGATTATAAAATTTTGAAGAGTTAATATATTTTTAGTTCCAATAAAATTTTAACATTTTGTTTTTAGTCTCTGAAAAATTATTTTTAGTTTTTGGTGCTTACAAAATTATATTGCAAATAGTTAAGTCTTTCTTGAAACAAAAAATGTTCAATTATTGTTCAACTTTTAAAGTTTTGAATGATTTTTCTTGTCATGTTTAAAATAGGGCGCATTTGATTCCAAATCTTTAGGCGCTCTGGGGTCGTGATTCTTTACCCTTCTTTATTAAATTTCTGCTCTCCGTCCTTGCACTTTTCGCTCCCACCCAGCTGAATGGACATTAATGCCCCTGCGTGAGTCAAGTCACGCAGCGTGACTTAACTCACGCACCTTATAAGTTATGCGTGAGTTAAGTCACGCACCACTGGCATGTGCGCGAGTTAACTCACGTATCTTGACCGGTGGTCAGAACTGAAGAACACGTTTTTTGGACGGTGTTCAATGCAATTTAATTGATTTTGCATGTTTTTGTTAAGTTTTTTCACGTTTTTTTGACTATATTTATGGTAGATATAACCTATGTTACAGCGTATTGAATAAAGTAAATAAATGAATTAGAATAAATTCAGCGTGAATTCGAATAAAAATTGCGTATTGAATAAATTCAAATAAAAGTTACATTACATTATATAGACGAGTCATTACATTACATTACATTCGGGAATGTACCTTCCAACTACAACAATTATCTTGCCTCTGAATGTGGTAAATTCAAACTTGCTAAGCAGCAGGATTCCAACATTCGACCGACATTTATACTGTTCCATTCAAAAGATTAAATTCTTGTTAGTCTTGGTTTAAATGACGGTATTCAAGTGTCAAAAGAATAAGGTCCATTCCTTGACACTTCAATACTTTCATTTAAACAAGCCTAACAAGAATTTAATCTTTTGAATGGAACAGTAGAAATGTCGGTCGAATGCTGGAGTCCTGCCGTTTAACAAGTTTGAATTACCCCATCCAGAGGAAGATAATTGTTGTAGTTGGAAGGTGCATTCCCTACCTAATCACGATCTTCTGACGGAATCAGACTGTTGATTATATCTTCAATTGATCTCAACAACGTTACCCGCATATCGATCCACTAGAACATGTTGTGCTCCCAAAACATGCTCTTCACGTTTTCGTCGTTCGTTAATTCCACCCAAGTGAACGATATTCTCCTCTCGTCGAGCGTTGGACATATATATCGAACGTATTTCACCCTCCTTGTGTCTCTGGGGTTGACTCCTTGGTTGAATTCATTAAGTTGATCCTTGAGACCTTTTAACGTTACACCAAGGCACCGAACCTTCAACCTCTGAGGTTCTCTGTCGTTGAATTGTGCATGAACGTCGATCCACCCCGCCATTGCTTCAAATCTGCATAGTAAGAAATTAAAAACAATCAATGAAAAACTCATTCAAACATTTCATCAAACACTTGGAGTGCAAATTATACATAAACCCTAAAACTCAAAATTACAACATTAACATGCAAACATCTAACCACAATTAAGTAACATAAGTCATTTACATGTAACATTGTATCATTTCTTGCAAGCAAGATCAAAATTTAATCAAACCCTAAATCTATAAAAAAAAACTACAACATACACATGCAAACATTTAAACATTTAAGCAACACAAGTCATTTTCATGTACACATTGTATGATTTCTTGCCCAAACACCAAAATTTAAACAATACCTAAATCTAAAAAAAAATTCTAATTTAAGAGAAAAATTTAATATATAAACATAAAAGGTTAATGGTGTTTGATGATAAAGACTTACTTGTTATTGGAGTGTTGTTTGATTTGAACTTAAAGGAATTTTGAGTTTGGGTGATTTGAGAGAGATTTTTGAGATTTTTTGAGATTTTAAATGAGAAATGAGGAAATGAGGTGTTTTGTATTCTTTAATACAACATGTAGCGTGAGTTAACTAGTGCGGCGCAAGTTAACTCACGCAACGTTAGTTAAGTGGCGCAACAATTAACACTTGTGCTACTTAACTAACGCAGGGGCATTTTGGGCATGACTGTAGGGTGCGAGTGTTTTGTGTTGGGGGAAGAGCAGAAATCTCTTTATTAGGGACAATTTTTTTAGAGACAAATATGGGCTTCCTAACTATAGATTTTCATAGGTCTCTTTGCTTCCTTTTTCTCTTTGTTTTGGTTTTCTTTTGAGGGTTTTGGTTTGGTCTCCCTCTTGTACAGTTTTCACTTTTTTTAATAAAATTTTCGAGCAAGGTGGCATAGGATGGAGGTGGCTTTGGGATGCCAACATAATTGGATGTCAAGTTTCCTCCTTATGTCTTTTCTTTGCTCCCGATTCAAAAAAAAAAAAAAAGAAACTTCTAAACGTTAAAAGCTCAAAAGAAAAGCAACAAAATTTGGAGATAGAAATTGATATTTGAGGTCATATCTTGTGTTGGAACTTTTTATAGTATTCTAAAAATGTCTGCAGAATTCATTCAAAAGTTTAAGTCGATTTAACATTAAAGACTAAAACTGCTTGCAAGATAATCTTTTAGGGATTCGAAGATGAATAAAATTTGTACAACGACGAAAAATGAAATATTAAAATTTTACAGGGACTAAAAATATTTCAAAACCAATTTTAAATTTAATTTTAATGTAATGATCGACATTTAAATTAAAATTTATCCTTATTTATGCCCATTCAACTTCATTTTGGAGTAAAATTAAATTAAATTAAATTAATCCTCATTTATCTTGGTGTAAAATTATTTGGTGCACAATTATTAACCCATCTAAATATCTGGCTATGTGGAAAGATGTGCATAACGTAATTAATTTCTCTTAAGGACTTAAAACCAACCATTTCGCCAAGTGTAAACCCCCCATTTTACTACAAATATTTTAATCATAATCGCAATAGTCGAGTGAAACTAGACAATCAATCGCTGTGGAGACGAACTCTTCAATAAATATTACAATTTGTCGACACACTAGTACACTTGCTAGGATTTTTTCATCAATGATTTTCCACATATGCATGTGAGAGTGCGAAGCCAATCGACATACATAACTAGATTGATGAAAGAAGAGTCCCAAACGTGGGTAAAGAAGGAATGACAATGAAAATAAAACATATACACCAAGAAAATGGGAAAACCATTGCTTAATGGCTTAAAGCTAAATTGTGACTTCAAAAGTTTGCACAATTGATAAGTGATTTCAGCTACTCAACATAGATGAAAATTCTCGCTAAAATTACCAAATGAGAGACTAAATGTAATAAAAATTCTCACAGATGAAATATATTTTGTCGAGACTAAAACCATATTTGATCCTTAAAACATTCATATATAACTTTGTTGTGATCAAAACACTTCGATTCTGACAGTACTTGGATGTTCCAGGAAAACAATTGTTAATCATTCATAATTAATCTCGGAACCCTTGTTTATAGTCTCTATTGTTTTGGTTAATATGAGGGTTATTGTCTTATTGAGCAACTATTGTTCTTATGGTATTACTTATGTTGGGTAATTGTACTTCATATTTAGGTATTCATGGTGGTTAGTTAGGAATTTTATTTTATATCCAATACTTGTCTTGGTTAAGATTACTGTATAATTAGTTACTCCAATATTGATTTATTATTGCAACTATTTGGTTGTTATAGTATATATGTTGGTCAGTGGTCACTATATCAAGGCTAGAAATCATGTTGTCTTCAATCACCATGCAGCTAACCCCATTGGGAGCCTGTTATAGTTGATTGTCTACTGATATATGAAAAATCATGACAAATTAACCATATATCCAAAATTGAATGTATTTGTTGTAAAAGTGGGAACATATTGATGCATGAGAAATGATATTTGTACAACCATTTTTGTAGAACTTTTGTACAACCTTCTCTCTCATACTCACATTATCTTCTTATTCTCTCTCTACATTTTTTCTCTTGAGCATATAGAATGAAATTAGCATGTCACTTGGTACCAAATAGCGGTGGTTCAAGTGGCTAGGTTCACCAAACATTGTGGGCTAGTAGTGCAATGGCTTGTTATCTCTCCTCTGTTGCTCTATGAAACCAGCCTCACGCAATATCCTCAAGTCTAAGACCTGTTGTAAATTTTGACTATTTTTTAAAAGTTTCAAATATTATGTTCCACATTTTTAATTGAGAAATATAGAAAATTATTTTAATAAAAAATTATTATTATATTTTAATTATAATGTTTTACTTGGTTTTATAACATATTTTTAATTTCAAATTTTGTAACTGTCTTTCCATTGATATCTCTTGAATGTGGCTATTATTATTATGGTTTCTTTCTTGATTTACTAAAGAACAATGTTTTACTGAATGATGTACGCACAGAAGAAAAAGGCTACACTTTTTTCATTTGCTTTCATCAATATTGAAACAAAAATAATTATCTCCGTCCCTCACAAATCAATCATAGATTATATCTTTCTGAAAATAATACTTCTTGTCAGTTCTGTATCCTCGGTTTTTACCAGGAAGGGTATGTTAAATTCTGGGGAATTAGCATATAATTACGCGGAAAATCCTTAACGACGGCGTGATCAGCGCGTCTCAGACTTTCATTGTTTGTTCGTCTTGTAGGTCTTTGAAGTTGATTCTACAATGGGTTTGATTCGAGTTGTCCTAAGACGGTGATAGATTTGTGGTTGGTGATCTAATTCAACAATTATCTCAAAAGAGAAGATAAGTTTATTGATCTCTCTTGTGCTTATGTTTAATTGATTCTTATATTTATATAATGATTATTATTTATAGAGATAATTTTATGCCTAATTTTACAACGATTTTAAAGATTTTCATAATTTAAGAATTATCTCTATCAAACTCTTTCTAAACACTAAACCTTTTGATTCACATTCAAAATTGGTTCCGAATGTTTTCCCAACCTCACGAATTGCTATCCAATTTCCATTAATAACTATGATATGTGTAATTAGATTTGGAATATTGGACATTATATTGCACATGAAAATGAGGCACGTACGTTACTACCTATCTTGATAGATTTGTATTGAGATACATATCATTGAATCATGTGATCAAAATTTGAATTTCCTTGTGGTGCTAATGTTTTTGGTAGATGTATAGTTATCATTTTTTATTGACTTTTATTTTTGTCTTTGATATGTTGTGTGATATTTATGAAATAGAGAACTGCGTATGTTTTTGTCTTTTAAAAGTATTTACTTTGTTACAATTGTGAATATATGTTTTTTTTTTAATTTGGTGAATGGTCTAAATTTTTATTGCGTGATTTAGAACTAGTTAAGGTGAATATATGCTTATGGAGGAGATATAAAACTCAATTCTAATTAGTTGTATGTGCTTTAAGGATCAATTTATTTGAAAAATTTTCTTGGGCAAAATATTAATATTTTTTAATTAATTTGAACGTATATACTGCTTGAGTTTTAAAGTATGTATAATGAAGTATTTATGTGGTGTGCTATGTTTACCATGACTTATTATGTTTTGTAGTGATCTAAGTAACTTGAGAGTGTAGAGAATCATATTATGTGAAGTTTGTTTATAAATACATATTCTTTCAATTTGGCTTTGTCTACTTAATTTTTAGTTAAATTCTTTTAAAAAAAATAAAAGATGATTGAGATTTTTCTTTTGTGTGTATGTATGAGCTCCTCATAATTTTCATTATGAAATACTATACTCATTTTTGGGGAGTGTGCTGGACATGAGTCATTATTGAGAAATTCTTCAAATATTAATATGATTTGCATTTCGTTTAGCTTTTGAGATTGTTGCATTCTGGTTGTGATAATTTAGTTTTTTTAGCTATGTGTTATGATACTAAATTGCTAACACTTACTCAAAGAAGATATAGGCATCTGATCTAAGTTGATGTGAAAGATTTAATATAATCAAGTATGATTCTTATACGTGATAAAAGAAAATTGCTGAAATATGTTAATGATGAATTGATGAAAAAATATAGTATGAGTTATACATTGTATTAGAACAATATAATGATGTTTGATAAAATTTGTGTATAAGAAATATATATTTATGTGATTTATATTTTCTATTATGGAAGTGACACTTGAAAATTATTCAAGTAGACCTGTGCAATAA
>Ga0228711_1007155_pt1 | contig 16276 bp, 4 predicted proteins | sample MedpolnodulmetaG_2_FD_177996 | JGI IMG/M metagenome (GOLD analysis project Ga0228711, IMG submission 177996) | Root nodule microbial communities from Medicago polymorpha collected in Santa Monica, California, United States - brown nodules | ecosystem: Host-associated > Plants > Roots > Nodule...
TAGTGACGGAAAAAATGAAATTCCTCACAAATTCCTTGGTCGCAAAATTTAGTGACGGAATTAGAGAGGGATTTCACGTTTTCCCTCACTAAATATCCCTCACTAATTTTTGTTTTTTTAGTAGTGCTTCATGACCAAATCTTCTTAAACTTTTATGGAATACATATGGGTATGCATGCTCCTAAAACTATATGATTCGGATATAATCCCGCCACTAAGGCACCACACAGAAATAACCTGCTACTAAGGCACCACACAGATGCATATGCTAATGCATGATCATAAAAATAAATGCAATATGATATTTACCCGCCACTAAGGCAGCACACAAAATATATTTGTATCCCGCCACTAAGACACCACACATAATATAATTGCAACCTGCCACCAAAGCAACCACACAGAAAGTAATAATTCATTATCATGTGACAAAAGAGATCTTCCATAAAAGTCTTATTTTTCTCTTATTATTTCAGTTCCATACTCTCTCAAATTTATGTTCAACAGTCAGAAACATACACCCACACATCAAAGAATTAATCTAACTTCCACCTGAGTTTATCTATTAAGGTCCTTACACACTAATATAGTCATGAATAATTGACCACCACATTTTATAGTCCACACAACTTACTCTCTTTTGTTTCTTCTTCATAACAGTAGAGAAAATTAATGGTACTAAAAGTTTGTTTGAACTAAACAGTAATAAATTAAATATGTTAATTTACTATATTATGTCCATGTACAAAATCAGAACAATAATTTCAAGGAATTAATGTATTATACCAAACCGAAACAGCTAGTGTTCTTGTTCTATTATTATTATTTTTTTAAGTAACGATTTGCATAACTAATTATGAATAGGTGACATTTTGTATTCTTATTGTTGTCAGCTTAAGAGAGCCGTGCCATAAATCCGATACTACATATATAAACTAGCTAGTTCATAAGTATCCCTCATTTACTATATATTAATTTAACCATCTGCCGTAAGCCTTCTATCCCTCATTTAATTTTATATGAGTTAATTTGATTGCCTAAGTTTCATTATCTCTAAAATTAATAACTTTAAGCATACAAACGGCATATAAATACTTTACAGACCTCTAATCAAATGTCTAATTTTAAGTTGTATGGGGAAGTGCCCTTACCTTAAAGTGCCCTCATTCTTAATATTTTGAGAATTTACCCAATTGCCGAAACAAGACTTCAAGAATTGTTCTTCACCAAGGAGAGTACAAATGGAAGAACAAAAGGATGACTTTATCTAGAATGAAATTAAAGAAAGAATGGAAGAACAGACAATTGAATAGCTCTTACCTCAAGACTTCTACTAAGATGAAGTGTTTATATAAATAGATGGAAGGACTCTAATAGAACCGATAGCTTGTAGTTTCAAAAATAAAGGCATTCTCCTGCCAACAATTGAAACTACAAGCTATCGGTTCTATTAGAGTCCTTCCATCTATTTATATAAACACTTCATCTAAGTAGAAGTCTTGAGGTAAGAGCTATTCAATTGTCTGTTCTTCCATTCTTTCTTCAATTCCTTTAATTTCATATCCCTATTTATTTTATTTAATTATTTATATACAAATGTTTGACTTGGCATGTCTTGTTTCCTTCTTAGTATAGCTACTTTTTAGCACACTTGCAACTCCCATCCACTGGTCACTAAAAACTTCTCTTTTTTTTCTTTTCTACTTCTTAAATTAAATAATTGAAATGATAATAAATCATCAAATAATTAAATATAAAATAGACTTATCGATAAAAATAACTCATCAAAATAATTAATAAATATTTGGAACAATTATAATTATTTTATCATTGTCACACCAAATTGATTAATTAAATAGAGAAAATCAAGAAAATTATAAAATAGCATGTAGAAAATATTGGGATGTTACGGTTAGGATAGTAGTTCCATAAATCTCGAGCCTTAAAACAAACAAGAGATTTACCACTTGTGTGTTTATTCCAACATGTAAGCATGTAACCTTTCCCATTGATGCCAATGGTGTTTATTTTCAGCATGTAAGCATTGTACTCTGCGGACAACATATATCATGTCCAAATGGAGAAAATTCTGCTTATAAACGTCTCCTTTTTGTTATATATTGTTAGTTATCATGTACCAAAACAAAGATTGTTACTTATAATGCTGCATGTTTAATGAATTAATATTGACCGACCAAAATACACTGAAATCGTTGGATATTTATAATATTACGCTTTAAAGGGAAAACAATGAAAGTGCGTTTAGACATTATTAAGCAGAAAGTGTAGATTAGATTTCTGCTAAGTTATTTAAACAAGAATGAATATCCTCTGATGCTGAGATGGAATTGGAACATATTAATGCAAAGTATACACTCATTGAAGGAAATCTATTAAACGTTAATAATCACTCCAATTAAAAACTGTATACAAAACAGTTACAATTTTTACTCCAATTAAACCAAGAAGCCACATGTTTATCAGTAATACCTTTCTCCCTTGAATTATTGGAACCCAAGTTATTCATTTACTCTATCAATGGAAAACAACTAAATAAGTGTTTACAAATAAGTCCGTTTGATTAAAAGGAAGGAGTTATTACTGAAATAGACGGTAATTATATGATTCTCTTATTAACTTACCAAGTTAAACTGAATGATACTTGATCACATAACCAAAGCTTTATGATAATAATGTCTAAAATTTCTTAGTTCTTTATCATGGATGCTTTTTCATAGGATGCTGCTGAAAAAATTGGACATAACCAAGGCTTTCGGAAATTATGAGTTGGTATAGGTGTATGCTTTAATTTCCCTTCATTTTGTTTGAAAAAGTACACTTAGCTTGTCACTCAATCTTGTTTAACCTAATTAATTGCTCTTACACAAATACACTCTCACAATTGATTATGATTGGTTTCTACCACATTTACATTAATCCACATCAGCACATTGACTGTTGTTAAAAGCAAATCATGCATATATTTTCTCACGTAAAGTACAATCAACTCATTTTTCTTATTTGAGCAACAATCGTGGTTAGGTTACTCCTCCTATTTTGAACACTTTTGTCTACCTCAACTCTCTAATCCGCTCTCCATTTTCTCCTTTTTGACTCACTCTCTTTCTTTCTCAACTAGACTCTAACCCGTACGATGTACGGGTTTTGAAGAGTTTCATATGTAAGTATCAAAGTGGCTATATTTAATTTTATAGTTACATTTAAAGTCATAGAAACAATCAAACTAAGTGATGATTGAGAGTCATCGACATGTAAAATCTCAAAAAAGCAAATTAAAACGATTAGTTTGCATCAACAAAAATGAATATGGAATCAAAGTCATAAATTAAATTATGTGAAAGTAATCAAACATGGAAATAAACACAATAAAAATGAGTGTTAGTGGCTTAAAAAAAAGCCTTTAGGATTACATATCCATTTTAGAAGCAACAATTTTTCAATAAATATGTCAGTGGTCTAGTGGTAAAAGCTCTAAGGTGTTGTTATGGGTAGGCGGGTGGGATTATGGTTAAACATGGTTGATTGGAGACTGTCTAACATAAAAATGAGTGTTAGTGGCTTAGAAAAAAGCCTTTAGGATTACATATCCATTTTAGAAGCAACAATTTTTCAATAAAAATGTTAGTGGTCTAGTGGTAAAAGCTCTAAGGTGTTGTTATGGGTAGGCGGTTCAATTCCCAGGAAACCTTTTTCTTTCAAAAAAGTTATTTAGTCCCACCAAAAAGTGCGGGATTAGGGTTAAACAAAGTTGATTGGAGACTGTCTAACATTTATATATACTAGACTTTTGACCCGTGCGACGCACGGGTCTTGTCGACTATAATAGAGACCAATGAATAATATTTAACCCGTAAGATCATGGGTCGATCAATAAACGCAAATTAGATTATTAGAGATACAATATTACAATCAAATTTGCCTTACTATGTCCTTCAATGACACTTGAATCTAATCAAATTTTACATTTTAGTTTTCAAAAACTAATCAATTAAAGACTGTTATTTTATCACAATATATTATTGGGGCATTATCTTCTCATTTTTTTAAAAAAATTTATAAAGAAAAAAGATAAAAAGAATACAATATTATATTGTTGCACGTGTTACTTTTATTTATTACTTTTATAGTTAAACATAAAAAATTAACTTGTAATAATTGTTTTAAATTTCTACTAACATGAAAAACAAAGTCATTTCAATTAATAGAATTTCTAAATTACATGTACAGCTCTAAAAAGAATAATTACACTTTGATATTTACTAAAAGTAATAATATATTTTTTCAACCAAATACATATCATATCTGCATATATCATAGAATTTAATAATAGAAGAGATCTTATACAATGTATTAATTATTTTGAAGATATGTGTTTGGTTGAAGAGCTGTGTATTTTTCAAGGGGTATAGCAATAGATGTAATTTAATGCGGTTCATGGTTCCTAACAAATTTTTTTGAATTTCAAATTGAAGAAGTGTTGTAAGGAAATACATAATTAGGGATAGCACTTAGCAATTAATGCGGAACATTTGGAGGGAATTTTCTAGGTTTCGTTCCTGCAAACCTAATAAGATTAAAGAGTAAGGGATAAGTGTACAACAACTTGCCAAAAAAAAAGTCTACAAAAAAAAATATATATACAAATGATGATACGACAGGATAGGAATGAAAAGCTCATCAGTGAGTAGAAATATTAGGGATTGCTGCATTTTAGAGGGAATTTGTTAGGTTAAATTGGTGCGCTGCATTTTAGATGGAATTTGTTATTTTTGTCTTAAATTTGTTTTATTCTATAAATCTTCTTATTTCTTTGTGTGTGTTTCCATTTTAACCTAATTTTTATTTTCTGATGATTCAAGATTATTGAGTTTGGTTTTATGTTTACCTTTTTTTTAGAGCATTGATCTTAATATGGAAGATATTTTTTAAATATTTTTTTGTTTAACATGATGCTTTTTAATTAATTTATTACAGGAATTTGGGAGTCCATCGTAAATATTTGTGTTATAATGTGTATTATCATTTTGTCGCTGAGTTCTTTGGGGAATTGTGTTGCTAATGCTAGTAAATATGTTGGAATGGTAAAAAAAAAGTGTTATGAAAAAATAATAATGTTTTTATAGTGATATAATTTTTTTTTATATTTTATACACATTTAAATTTTAAAAAAGGAAGTTTTTTTCTTGAAATAAAAAGTTACATATTAAATAAATGACAGATTAATTTGTACAGTAAGAGTTTTTTTTTTTTTTGGCATTCATGATGAACGATTAAGGCTTTGATGATATTTGATTGCATAAAGATTGATTTCAATTTTTATGATTATGCTTTTCATGTTCTTATTGAATATCAATTTAATCAATTCTTATCACATTATTCTATTTCGCTTTTACTATTTTATCATTAAACAATACTTTTTTTTTTTGGGACATTGCTTTCTAATTTTTTTCCAGAAATATTCAAATATCAAAATAATGTTATTCCAAAAAAATTGACACTTTTTTCCGACATCGTTATGTTGATGAAGTTTGGTAAAACTTTGGGCTTAGAAAATTGGCATCTCCGTCGTTTCTAAATATGAATCAACCATTAATGTAAAAAAACTAACCAATCAACGTGTTTGACTTCTCTTGCTTGGAATGGAAATCTTATATCATCAAATAAAATGTATAATTAAATTAAAGGAAAGATTAAATGACTATAAAAATTGATGAATGATTTTATATGAAAAATAACCGTTCAAATAAGGCTTAACAAAAAGATCCAAATAAGAATATGTACATTTTACAAATCCTTTTAGTTAGTATTTTAATCTCAACAAGAGTGCACCAAAGATCATATGCAAATCTTTTCCCATTTTCATTTTCTCTAAGATAAAAAAAAAAACGATATTAGCCCTGTAACTGTTTCTTTCATTGGTACCATTCCATACCTTAATATATATTTATATATGTGAAGAAAAAATGTCTATGAGTTAGATCATTGTTTGTAAGATTTTAAAAAATTATAAGGGTCGTGTATAATATTACCTCTAAAATGGTCTAAGGTGGATATTTACTATTTTTAATATAAAAAAAAACTAAATTTTATAATAACAAACAATGGCAAATAAAAATAAAAGTCTACTCCCCTCATAAAACAAAAATTATTAGAAATGGTACTGTTCACATTTGTATTGAATTCATATTAGACGCACCAAAATATAAAGGTTTTTCTAGTAGTTTATTTTAAAAATTATTTTTTTGGTATATGCAAATTTCACAATGGTAAATCTTTATAATAAACATGGCATGTTTATTTTCTAATGATCATTAACTGCTTTTTAAGGTATAAGGTACTAGTGGAAAGGAAAGATTATACTTTCTTTGTTGAGCTTGATTATGAAAACATTCCAGATTTTTGCAATCACTGTATGAAGATAGGCCATCATGTTGGTAACTGTAAGAATCTGATAGCATTTAATGTTAAGGAAACAGAAGAGATCCCTAAGGCTATTATTCCTAAACCTTTTAGATGAAGATCCTCTATTGTAATATAAGGGGCTTAGCTGACTCCTCGTCAAGGTTAGCCTTAAAAAGGCTCATTTTATTACATAAACCTAAATTGATATATATTTCTTAACCATGGATAGAATATGTAAATTTCCCTCAAACTTGGTTCCAAAGATTAGGGTTTAAGCTTTTTTCCTTCAATGAAAGAGGAAATCTTAAGCCTAATCTTTGGTGCTTCTGTTCCTCTGACCATAACCTGCATGTTATTGATAAAGATGCTCAACAAGTCACTTTCAACCTTTTTGTAAATAGCAGCCTCCTTTTCTTCACAACTGTGTATGCTTCAACTAGTAATTTGACAAGAGATCTCTAGACCAAACTCAACAACCTTCAAAACTCTTACAATGCTCCCTGGACCTTCATAGGTGACTTTAACTCAATATTGGGTGCCCGTGAACATTGTGGATCCCTAACCCCTGCTAGACCCCCCATCAATGATTTCATCCTTTGGACAGATACCCTGGACCTAACTCATCTACCAACCAGAGGTGCATCCTTCACGTGGGACAATAGAAGATCAAGTAGAAGACACATCAAAAGAAGATTATATATAACAATAGTGAACACTAATATGCTGGATCTCTGCACCTCTATTTCTTGTTCCACCCTAACCAAAACCTCATATGACCATTATCCCATCCTTTTAGACTTCAAAACAGACTCCATCAGATTTGCCTCTGATGAGTCAATAAATTAGTGTTTTTAATATATTATTTGATTCCGTTTTAATTAGATTTGATTTGATTTTATTTAATATTATTTCCTTTTTAGAATTATTTTACTTCAATTGCAAGTTATTATATTTCAGGAACAAATATCTAATAGATTGAGTCTTGGAGCAAAAGAAAGAGGATTAGGAGCTGATTCGGGATGAAAATATGAAATATGGGACAAAAATATGTCACCCCCTAAGTCAGGAACTTGGGACGGCCCGTGCCACCAGCAGCACGGCCGTGCCAGCCTTCAGGATACTCTTTTGCTGCTTCTGCTTCATGGACAAGCTACCTATTAGTTTTTACTTCTGACCTAAAAGCCCGTGGTTTCTTGTGGAACATTCTAGTGTTATATTTCTTAGGGCTTAAGTCATTGTAAACTATAAATAGAGTAGCTAGCTATCACGACAATTCATCTTTTGTTCTTGAAATTCAATAGTGACAATTGTCTTTCTTAATAAAAGTTCTTCTTTTACTTTCTTGTTATTTACTTTATGCTCTTCTTCTTCTCTTCTATGTTTACGATGAACATGAGTAAGTAGACACTTCTTGTCTTGGGATTGTTAGATAAGTCTAATGACATAATCCTAATCAAACCAAGCCATAAACCCTAATTTTATATAAATCTACTTTCTAATCTAATTCACCGTTTTTATAATGAATTAACAAATATCAAACTCATAAAGCGACAGCGGAGGGTTAATATTTGTTAATTCATCATCTCAAATATCAATTCATAAAGCGACAGCGGAATTAATTAATAATCCCTAGGCGCTTTTTATTATTATTCTTTTTAACCATTAAAAACTCAATCTTTACAATTAAACTTTCTTCTAATCATCTTCTAAAAGTTAATTAAATTGAACAACTCCCTGTTAGAACGATACTCTCTTTTTACTACTTCGGTAAAACCGTACACTTGCGGTTTTATTCATCAGCCTCCTATTTCAAATCCCTCAAGATATGGACTCTTCACAATGACTGTAAACAACATGTTTCTGATACTTGGAAGATCAATGTTGTTGGTTGTCCAGTGTATGTTCTTAGTGCTAAGCTCAAATTGTTGAAAGGAAAGCTAAAGCAATCGCAACAAGAAAATTTGCATTTTGCGACTTTTTAAATGGCTGATTGCGACTGTTAGAAGGGTCACAAATGTACATTTGCGTCTGTTTCCCAACAGACGCGGATGTTGAGGTCGCAACTGTCTTTTGCGACAGTTCAAGGAAGGTTCGTACCAACAGTCGCAGAAGCTATTGCGACGGTTATAACTGTCGCAAAAGACATTTTTTTAACAAAAAAAAGAGGAATTGCGACAGTTTGCAAGAGTCGCAATGTATAAAATTTATTAATAAAAAATCATTGCAGCAGTTTAAAACTGTCGCAATTTGTTTTTATTAAAAAAAAATCAGTTTTTTCCTGAATTTTTAATAGAACTTTATACTTAAAAAAAAGATATAAAACTAAAATAATTTTTATGACAAAACTAAATTAATTCATAATAAAAGATATGAACAAATTCATAAACTAAAATATGAATTTTACATTTACATAAAATAGAAACAAGTGATACAATAAGGTTTCTTGAGTTCCTAACATGAAAATTAATCAATAATGTCACGCAAGTCATGATTGTAACTTATCGCGCAATTTAACTATAATTACTTTCTGATATATTTGTAAAAATAACCACTATGGAATAGCATACATGTGATAGAAACAGATCTTGCCAAACATGATGTGCAATTTCTGCCAGAAGACTATAAGCCAAGGGCCTCAACATCTCAAAGCATGCTCGCCTAGTCCCAAGTAGATCCCTGAAAGTTTGAAAATCTATGAATTAGAATAAGCTCGATACATTTATATGTTGTCATGGTGGCCGGGAGGCCAAATTTTATCCATACTCCTGACATGTGTGCGTTTAAATCACAACTCTAAAATTTCTCAAACATATCTAATATTGTAAGCAAAAACAAAGGAAGCTTAATCTAACAGTTAATCATTTGACATTAATATTATAACTAAGTAAATATTTTTGATGAAGTTGATCTCAAAGACTCTCAAAATCTAGAACAAAAGGTTCAAGTGACAAACACAAGTAAAAACTATTTTCAATTCTATTTCTAGTAAAACTAGGAACATTTGTGAAGGAAATTGGCCTATCAGGGACAACAAGAAGCTGTCAATACTAAAATTGTAGAATAGTCACAAATGAAAGTGCATAAAATAAAACTCCTCGTATGAAAACCATATGCCAACCAGAATAAGAAAATTACAATTATCTTTACACCAACAAGAATAAGAAAATTACAATTATACTTTAAGAAATTTAGAGATATTATTAATTTAAATAAATATCTATATGTGCATGAGATAAATTAAACAGAGAGAACTTATGCATTTTATTAAATCCAAAGTCATGAGGAATTACAGTGCAGAGTTCTGCAACAAGCCCAAAACCAATTATTGAATATGGCAATCCAATGTCTTAAGCAAAAAATTCCAGCCACATATAACAATGACATTGAATGAATTCTAATATAGGGAAAGCAAACATATAGCTCTTTGAATGAATTCTTTTAAGTTTTCAATTTGAAGCCACACTATCATGGATTACTTTGAATGTTATCTGGTGGCTAACAGCATTTTAAACACATGTAGCATAACAGAATTGAAAAATCTAGCCAAATGAACAACTTACTCTAATTTTGAGTTGAATTCAATAATTTTTAAACAAAAAAAAAAACATCGAGTTATCACAGTTATCAACAAAACAAACATTTAGTTCCACAATAAAAACATCATCTTCTCTAAAGACTAATCCACAAGAAGATAAGAAGCAAAGCAAAAGATATAGCAGTAGTTAGCACAGTTATCAACAAAACAAACATCGAGTTCCAAAACTAAACAATCATCGACAGAAAGGGATTTGGATCCTAACTTGTGTTTCAAATTCGTAGGAGTGCCTAACTCAAATTTTGTGTAGCCTACTTATCCAAATATTAACTCACTTTTACATAAGCCCCGCTATAACCCTTAAAGACCTCAAAGTGTGTAATGACATTAATTTTGATTGACGTTTAGAAACTTTTCAAGTGTATGGTAATATGTAAAATTGCACGTCGACCGTGTGTGAACCCTTATCAAATTGTTGCGTGGAGTTGTGAATGGTGGATGGAAGCAATTCAAACTGGCTCATCATATGGCTAGTCGGAGATGAACTTTTGGATACTATCGCTTGATTAGATAATTGTTATTTTACTGTCGATTGTCAATGTTGCAAGTAAATTTCTTGAGGACAAGGAATGGTTTAAGTTTGGGATTGTGATACAGTCTGTCATATACTATTTTTAGAGTCATTTTAATTAAGTTTTTAGTTTATTTTTATTAGTCTAATATTTAATTTAGAGTCATTTTAAAATAAATTGTCCTTTTCTTGTTTATTGAGTCAAGTAGGTATTAGTGTCTATTATTACTATGGTCAGTGACTAGATGTTATAATGAAGGTGTGACTATTTTAAAGTGTTGAACAGTGAAGATAAAATCACAACATCATGAGTTAAGTATCATTATCATATGATCACACATGCAGGATGTGCTTGAGAATTAGGAAATAAAAATGAGCCTTTGACCCAAGTTTCTTTGGTTTACCCGAGTGAAAAAATAAGGTTTGGCAATTATAAAAGGTTGCGCACAGTACCAGAAATTCATTCACGTTTTGGAAAGAAACGCAGAGAAAGGCTTTGTACATGGAAACGGACATGAAAGACAACGTCGATTACGACTGAACTCTATCGGTTTATTTTCTTTACTATGTTGTTTATATATTTGATCATGTCTAGCTAATTTCCTTTGATTAGGTCTGAGATGATTCTAAAGTAACCCTAATTGAACCATGTTGCTGTGAAACCTATTGTGAATATCAATCTAGTTTTATTCAATTCAATTGTTCTTAATGCTTTTTATATCCTGATCAAATATAAACATGATTTCGTAAGATTGAATGGCTACTGACCATAACTTCCAACTTAGACCTAATTGAATTGTTCAACTAAACAAGGTTAGTCTAGGAATGGATAATCGTTTATTTGTGATAATAGGTTAACGTTCTTAAAACCTTCAAAGAATATTAGATCACCTAAGGAATTAAGGATTGTAATCTGAGAAGAGGGTCCTAAGTCAAGGGATTGATTAGGGCTATTTTAGTTAACCATCGTAAAACTAGAGAAATATTCATGAGGGAAATAGGTGTAGTGTACCAATTAGGAAAACTTAAAGGATTTGAAAGACCTAGTCACATATCTCTATATCTTTTCCAAACAAACTTTATTTTCTGTTATTTACTTTTTATGCACAAAAACCTACTGCCTCGGGCACTAAAATAATTTACACATCCTAAATATTAACCTTATTGCTAAATTGAGATTAACACAGTCCTCGTGGATATGAACTTTTAATTTATTACTTCGATAGTTTTAGTACACTTGCTAAAAGTCTATATATCAACTGCATTGAATTTGCAAAAGGGTGTCAAGAGTGTCAGAGACATGCATGAATTCAACATGTACCTGCTAGTGAATTACAATTTATAGTAAAATCTTGGACATTTAGAGGTTGGACTTTAGATATAATAGGTGAGGTTCATAGATATAATAGGTGAGATTCATCCCTTTTCATCTGGAGGGCATCGTTTTATTTTAGTCGGAATAGATTATTTCACTAAATGGATTGAAGTCATTCCTTTATCTAATGTTGATGAAGAGTATCGTGGTGGTTTTTTGATATCAAGCTATTGGTTAGCGTTGACTCACAATTTTAAGTTCACCACCGAGCTTTTATTTTTTTCCAATGAAAAGGGGAAAAGTTCGAATAAACCCTATATTTTTAGAGACTAAAGGTTCGGGGGTTGGTTATGCAAAGGGAAGATATTAACACCCTAAACGTCTATAGTACTCTATAGGAACCTCTTGTTTTTATTTATCTTGTGCTAAATTGATTACTTGCATGTAAATAAGGCCTAAGTGTGAAAATAAAGAAAGATAATGTTTTTGTTATTTTGTTGATTTGGAAAGACAAGTCTTTTGCCTACGTACCCGAAGCGGGATCAAAATCACGTAGTTCGGGATAAAAAGCCGAGTGATTTGTTTGGTTGATTTTAAAGTTTGAAAATATTTTTAGAAGAGATAAGAGGCCAAAATGACATAGAAGAATAAAGTGTGAAGTTGATCGATTTTAATTGTGAAAAATAAAGTGTAAATATGATTATAAATTGATTGAAGTTGAATTGGAAAAAAAATGAGGAATCACTTGGTTTGAAGTGCAAGGTTTGTTAATAAAAGATATTTTTGTGATTTTTGTATATTTGAATGTTTTTGAGATTTTTGGTTATTCTAATTAAGGTCTAAAAATTTAAGCATGACGGAATAAAATAAAGCGCGAGGTATTTCATAACGACGTTGGATCAAGATGAAAGTCCCATTTTCCTTGAAATTTTTCGATTTTTTTGTTTCGACATAAAGCGGAATAAATAAATATGCATGCAATGCAAGGTTTCTCATTTATATTTACATTGGTCCCTAAAATACATTCTAAAGCATAATAAATATAAAATGCATTAAATGATATAAATATGTATGCAATGCAATTTTTCTCATTTATATATTTACATTGTCCCCATGTACATTCTAAATCATAATAAATAAAATAAAATGATAAGGCAATAATAACCAAGTAAAATTACAAATGCATGAAATAAAAAAATATGCTAAATAAATCAAGATAAAAGAAATACAGAATATGCATTAGATGATTTAAAGCATTAAGTAAATATGCTAAATAAAAAAAATAAAAAAATGTATGCTAAATAAAATGTTAAGTGAAAAGAAATAAATAAAAACCAAGAAATAAAAATGCAAGATAATGGAAATAAAAAAATGCAGGGGGGTCAGTAGTGATATGGGGGTGCACAAAAGCAACAACAAGAAAATCGGTAATGGGCTCAAGGGGACGGATCTGGATCGTACGATCTAGATCTGATGGTCAGAGAGGTGGAGGTGTATGGTAAGAGAAAGGGCAAGCGCGCGTTGGATTTAGGCATGGCAATGGGGCGGGATGGGGACGGGTTTTACCTTCCCCATCCCCATACCCGATTCTCATATACTTACCAGTTACCCTACCCATACCCAACGGGGATGAGAAATTGAATCACATTCCCGTCCCCGACGGGTTCGGGTATCCCTGCCACATCTCCGTCCCCGCATATTGAATAATTTTTTTTAATAAAAAATAGAAGTTTTTTTGCATCCCCAAGAGCAACGTTGTTATACATTATCCAAAAATATGTTCACTTTAACATTGTTAGACGGAATGCTTTAGTTGATCCTTTAAATATCAATGGTAGTTTTTTTAACAGGACAATTATCAAACAAAATAACATGGATGTCAACATAAAGTAATTTTTTACATTTGGGACGGGTTTGAGTATGGGTTCAGGGTGGATACTTATATACCTGTTACCCGTCCTATACCGTGTTTTGAAATCGGGGAAAACTCGTACCCATACCCAAACCCAGTCAAAACGAGGAAAACCCATCAAATTGGGTTTGGTTCGGGTGGGTAACCGCGGGTATGGGTTTTGTTGCCATGCCTAGTTGGATTTGTGGGAGGTATAGAAACAGATTCTCTTCACAAAAATTCATTTGTGAATTTCCCTTTCTCTTTCCATCTCTCAAAACCTCCTTCTTCTCTCTAATAAAAAACGCCACCCCCTTCTTCGTTCTTTGGCCGAAAAACTCTCCGGCACGGTGGCCGGCGGTGGGGCCGCCGTGCCGAAGTCAAAGACTCAGTTTTTTTTAAAAAAATTTTGTTTAAGATGTTCTTCTCCTCATACTCTTTCTTTTTGCGAAAATAGTTTTTAAAAAAGGTTTACCAAAGTTCCTAGATCTGAATTTTTAAAACACGCAAGAAAAACAAATTTTTCCTTCCCACCTTTATTTCTTTTGACTCGATTTTGTTTGGAAAAAAAAAAGGTGGTTTGGTGTTTGATTCGTGAAATGTTGTTGTGGGAATTATTGGATACGATTGGTATTCAAAAAATGATATATCTTGTTTTGAGGATGTGGGTTTCTGTGATGTTCTTTGTGATGTTGAGTCTGAAGGATGATTTGTTGTGTTCATGTGTTAGGATTCGAAAAACAGTGTTTGATTTTTGTTTTCATGAGATTTTGATTTTTGTAGTGATGGTATTGTAACGTTATTGTGGTTACTGGAAAATGTTTGTGTTATTTGATGATGGCTGAAAGTTGTTGAAGGAATTTTAGGGTTTTTGTTCTTGGAATATGTGAAGCCCCCCTCCAATGATTGGGGGGCTTGGTTTAAATAGTGGGCAATTAGGGTTCTCGTGACTTGTTTGCTTGATCTGGACAAAACTACCCTTCAGACTTGAAATAACAATCTGGACCAATTGAGGACATAATGGACACTGGACATGGACTAAAAGGACTAAAAAACTCTTTCTAAAAACAAAATAAAAAAAAAACAATCTTAGAAGGAAATAACTTCTTTTTTCGAGAATAAAAATAAAAACAAACAAAACAAAATAAAAATAAAAATATAATAAGATAAAAATAATAATAAAAAGATAACAATAAAAATAAAATAAAAAACTTAAAACTGTCGCTTTCGAAACCAAAATGAGGTATTTTAAAATACATCTCTGCCGAAATTTCGTCTGAAACTACGGAAATTCACGGCTTTAAAATATGAGTAAAAATAGGAAAATTTGGTCAAAAAATGGGGTATGATAAAGAGGTTGTGATTAGTTTTATCCAAAACCATATTCTTTATAGATTTAGAATCCCTGAAACTATCACTCCAGGTCAAGGTTCAATTTTTATTGGATGAAAGATGGTTGATTTTGCCACTTAAACAGGTTTTATGTTACATACTTTGATACCATACTATGCTCAAGCAAATGGTCAGGTCGAAGCAACCAATATAGTTATCATTAATTTGATTAAAAAGCATGTAGGTCATAGACCAAAAAATTGGCATAAAACCTTAGATCGAGTCATTTGGGCTTGTCGAACATCTCCAAAAGAGTCGACAAACTCTACACCATTTTGACTAACCTTTGACCATGATGCAGTTTTACCAGTTGAAATTTATTTACAATCAACCAGGGTGCAAAGACAGATGGAAATTCCAACAGATCAATATTGGAATATGATGTTAGATGAAATGGTTGATGTAGATGAAGAAAGATTGAAGACTTTAGAGGCTCCTTTGAGACAGAAAGAACGTGTTGCAAAAGCCTACAATAAAAAGGTAAAGTCGAAATCTTTTTACATTGGAGATTTTGATTGGAAAGTACTTTCGCCCATGGATAAAAAAGATAGATTCTTAGGCAAATGGTCACCAAATTGGGAGGGACCATTTAAAATTTTACAAGTATTTTCAAATGGTGCTTATGAGATCGAAGAATTAGCTTCTGATAGCAGGATATTCAGAATAAATGGCAAATATTTGAAAATATATAAGCCTATCTTGCAGGAAGTTAAAATAGCACAAGAGTAATTTCAACAGAAATAAAACTTGACATTTTTTCAATTAATCTAAAATTAATGCCAAGGGGCAATTGTCGAAGCAAAAGACATTGTCGAAATAATACAGTAACTGGATATTGTTATGTTTCACAGTATCTGTGAATATATGCCTTGACAGGAGTACTTTGGTTTTGATGATGGACAAAAGAAGTCCAGAAGAACAAAGATGCAAAAAGCGGAAAAGAAGATTCAAGCTTTCTAGTCTTGAATTTTATTTTCATTTATATTAGGAATTAATGTAAGTAGTAGAAAAAGCTCTCATGGAAATAAATCACACACTCACAATGATTTTCATTTAATTGTGATTTTACATGAAAATATTTTTACATGAAAAGTCATAATTTATTTTACAAATTGCATAATTGGTTTTGACATTAAAAATATATTTGAG
>Ga0228711_1007157_pt1 | contig 16272 bp, 18 predicted proteins | sample MedpolnodulmetaG_2_FD_177996 | JGI IMG/M metagenome (GOLD analysis project Ga0228711, IMG submission 177996) | Root nodule microbial communities from Medicago polymorpha collected in Santa Monica, California, United States - brown nodules | ecosystem: Host-associated > Plants > Roots > Nodule...
CGCTGGAGCAACAAACTCCTAAAGGCCAGCTGGAGCAAATAACTCCTCAAAGTCAACGCTGGAGTATAAACTCCTAAAAACAACGTGTTTGAATGATTAACATTCACAGGGCATGAGCCCCCAACTTCATATGAGTATGCATGGACTTAACAACAACGTGCAACATCAATATTATAATCTCATAGATATTCATCATTTAATTGCAACATCATATAATCATCATGTTAATTGAACATAAGCATTCACATAATAAATCATCAACACTTATACATTCATGTAATGATTCATTAACAAAGTTATTCAGGACAAACGAGGTTAGACTCATTAAACACTTAAATTGAACTCATAGTACACAAGCTTTGAAGTTTGGAGACAATCCATAAGTTTTGGGTTGACTTAGAAATAGTTATGCGGGATTTTCATAAATTTTCACTAAGACCTCCTTAGAGTATTTTCATCATAACTCAAAAACCAAAACTCATTTTCACGTAAAACCAAATCCATTGGAAAGATAACAAAATTATCTAAAACTTTCATGTTTACACCAAAGGCCAATTCAAAACAGAAACGTGTGAAAAAGATGCAAGAACATGAAAAAGGGTATGCTGCTACAAGGTTACTCGCCGTGGCGAGTTGGAGGCGAGCAAACACTGCTCTCTGTCACGTATAGCTCGCCGTGGCGAGTTGGAGGCGAGCAAACACTACTCTCTGTCGAGAAGTGCGATTTTTAACCCCAAAAACCCAATTTTCGTCAACCTTAATCCCAAAACTGATAGGAAATTCAACCTATGATCATTCTACAGTCTGAACATCAATTATCTATGAATTCTAGGTCTTTCTACAACTCTTAACAACCAATTCTATGTGTTCTATCATTAAATCCGATTTTAAACCCTAATTCTCAAATTCTCATGAACAACTACAATAACTACATGATAAACTCAATTTCAGAATTATACAACTTAAGATTAGAGAATATTAGTCCCACCCTTACCTTAGATTGGTGATTGCAAGACTCTACCGTTCTTTCTTCTCTTGGCTCTCCTTTTCTCTTGGTTCTCCTCTTTTCTTCCAAAAGCTTTTAAACCTAATTTGTGGTTGTCTCTTAGCTTTTATATCTCACACCCACAACATATTTTCCAACTAAATCCACGTATTTTCTAACTAAATCCAAACCAGCCCTCCAAATATATTTATTCTAATATTCCAACATATTCTACTAAAAAAATATAATATAAAGCCACTTAATAAAATAAAATACACCACAACACGTCATAAATCAACGTAAATCACATAAGTCATATAAAAGACTCTAAACTCAACCAAAAATAATTAAATAATAAATAGGGCGTTACAAGTCCAGCAAACCTTGAGACAATAAAGTTTCGTACTTAAAGGGTTTCAATAGCAATCAACCATGAGAATAGGCGTGGTTGCTTTTGAAATACATTCATTGAGACCGAAAGGAGATATGAAAAGCCAAAGAGAAACTTGTCTTTAGAAAATAGATCCAATGTAAGATTTAGGTGTAGGGTTTGGTTTGTGAAGGATTTGTCACCAAGATGAACCAATAATCCTAAGGCGTTTTTATTATTATTATTTTCAAAATAACAAAATATTCCAACTTTTAACCTTTGAACTTTCATCTAATCATTGTTAAAAGTGAATCAAATTCATAACTCCCTGTCGGAACGATATCTTTATTACTACATCGGTAAACCGTGCACTTGCGGATTTATGACATCAATGCTCAAGCACAAAAGCAAGAGACTTCTAATCAAACAGAATTACAAAGAAAATGTTTGAGCTTAAACACTTGATTTACAAATACAAATCAGATACAAACTCTTAAGACTCTAGAATTTCTAAGATATGAAAGTTGTTAAGAAATTCTAAGTGAACTTTGATGTGAAATAATTTCAGCAGAGTTTTGACACTTATAACATTGTTGTGAGTCTCTTACAATCTTCAAGTCTTCACTCATTTATATAGAGGTGTAAAAGAGACATTATTGATTGCCAGCACATCAAAGAGAGTCGTTGTTGAAGCTTGATAATCACCAATGATCTGTTGCTTGATTTGGTTATTGTCCTATGAGGGAACAATTTCAATTTCATTCCCTGAATAGAGAATCACCAGCGTATTCAAAGTTGTTGTCTTGTACTACTGCAGACTTGAGAAGTGGAGTAGTGGTTGTACAATTGTATTATTGTCCTTTTCCTGTGCTCTTCAGTGGATAAGCATCCAATGCCTTCAAATTCCTCTGAATTAGCCGTTGCTCTAGCCTTCCATTCCTTCTGCAATCATATGCACTAGAATAACAACTTTTAACAAACTTCAGCTTCCAGTCTTCAGCTTATGTAGAACTCCAATTTCTGAAGGTTCTTCCGATTCTGATGACGTCAGCTTATGGTGATCTTCAGAAGCTCCCTTCTTCAAATGCTATCTTCAGATGCTCTTTTCTTCAAATGCTTTCTTGCAACACAAGCTTCCTTTTTATAAATTCCATTGCTCTCATTTGTTCCTCCATAACCTATATTTGATTTAAAGACATTTCAATTTTTGTCTATGGTCCTGCACACTTGAACAAATATTAGTATATCCAATTGACATTTTTAATACCTTGTTATCATCAATACTCAAAGTGGTATTGTTAAACACATTTTGTTCCAACAATCTCCCCTTTTTTGATGATGACAAACACTAGTATTAAAATGCTCAATTGTTGTTAATCTAATTAACAAGTTGACTTTTAGGGTCTGAAGTTCGTAAGCTCCCCCTAAGTTTGATAGTACTTTAAGGTGAGTTTTGTAAGCTCCCCCTGAGTTCTATCCATGTTAATTTAATTCATTTTAAAATCTTAAAATAAATCACTCAGAATAATCTCACATGAAGTTAAAGACTAAGAGATGAGAATCAGGTTCTCCTAATTTAATTTTGTGAATTAAATTAGTGGGGCTCAGAGCCTAAATAAATACTATATCTACTCCCCCTTTTGTCATCAACAAAAATTAAATAACAACCAAAAAGAGAAGTAATAAAAACATGAGATAATTCTAAAAGCATATCAGAATATGGTTAAAAACAACATATAATAACCAAACATTAAATTTTCAGAAGCAATAAAAGTGTACCAGAGCAACAAAGTAGAGAAACATATATCAGAAGCTAAACATAAGAAACATAAGAAATAATTTGAGAAACAAGTAAAAGTGTGTGCAATCTATGGTTGGGCTTGTTTCTTCATCATCTCCATCATTTCTCTCATCATAGATGTCATATCTTTTGACTGCTTCTTCTAAACCATCTGATCTTCTAGCTTGAGCTTCTTCTCTAGCTCTGAATTCTTCTTTCTGTATAACCATATCTCTCTTCAAAGTTTTGACAAGCATCTTTTGCTCAAAGAGCTCCTTTTCCAGCTTCTTGTCTTCTGCTCTTGTTCAGAATCATGTTTCAGTTTCTCAAGAATTGGAGTTTTAGCTTGAATCTTGAATTTTGTTAACCAAGATAAGTTAACATCATCCTGAACACCAGAAGTAATGACAGTTGAAGCATCCAGAAAGAAAGAGAGTCTGAGATGTATAATCTGCTAGTTTTTAACTTTATTGACTTCAACTTCTTTCATTTTGTTGACAACTTCTTCGAACCAGATATTGAGAGACTGATTCTGTGCTTCAATTGACAGCTTCTGAAGTTCACACATAATTGTGTCTACTCTTTATCTTAGAGCAGTCCACTGATCTTCATACTTCTTTGTGTGAATGGGATCATTTCTAGCCTTCACTAGTTTGTTCAGATCCTTAAATATGTTCTCACATACCTCTTTTAATATAATAGAATCTAGTAAAAGGGTAGGAGGGGGTGAGACATTTTTGGTTAGAGGTGCAAGTGATAATTCTTGGTCAAGAATAGGCTGAAAAGATGATGAGGAAGGTATGTCAATTGTTTGTTGAGATGAAATATTAGGGTTACTGTCAGTATAAACATCAGGCATTTCATCATCAGAGTCCATTGAACTGCACAAAGTCCAATCTGGCTGATGAGATGTTTCTAATTCAACACATGTATGACAGACAGATGCTGAGACAGATGTAGCTTGAATGGGTTCAAGAATGAAGGTTTGTTTGTTGGCTATGTTCTTTAGTGCAGTAGCAAATGAAGTTTTGGCTTGAGTTGCACTAAGAGAGTCTGGCTAAGTTCTTTAGTGCAGTAGAAAATGAATGACCATGTCAGTGCATGTATTTGTAGCCATTTGTGAGTTAGGTTGATGTTGTTGTGGGCTTTCTGAGATAGTTGAATTAGGTTCTGTCTCATAGGCTTTTTCTGAGTTGGATTCAAAACCAGGTAACTCGTTGAGATGATGTTGATTTAAAACTATCAGAAGCTGGCTCAGTTGACTCATCTTCAAACTGCTCATCAACAGGTATAGTTTGAAGTGGCTGTATATATGAAGGTTGAAGCCAATGAGAAGCATGCAGTTTCTGACACACATATATTCTCCTCTGAGCCATATCACCTATTCTCTCTTGAACATATGGATACATAGGCACATAAACATCATTATCAGGCTTTTTAGTGGTTTTGGAAGATGATGATGGGGTAAAGGCTTTATCTAGAGTTTTTTAGACTTTATTCAATGGAATATCATCTATGTTGGTTGAGGGTGAGGATGAGTCTAAATCTATTACATTATCAGAGATAATGTAAGAAGGACTGTTACCTTTTATTTTAGCAGCTTCTGAAGTAGCAGCATCTGAAATACCAACTTCTGAACAACCAACTTTTTCCCTCTTGATCTTCATAGTTTCTTTCATTATATCACCAGTCTTCCCACTAGATAGTCCTTGAACAACTTTTGCAAACTCTACCACTTTCTTAGCATCTTCTACTGCAATCTCCTTCACCAAACTTGCAGTAGGTATTTCCAGATGGCTTGCAACTGCTAAGGCTTGCTCTACAAGAGAAGCTTCTTGTTCCTTTGACAAGAGTTCTATTGTGGATTCAGTAGCAGCCTTCTTCCTTCTCTCTATTCGAGTAACCAAAGTAGTAGCAGCTTCTACTTTAGCATCTTCTTCCTGAGTGTAAGTTGACTCCTTCAACTTACTTATCTTCTTCACTGTGCCTTTTCCTTTCTTTTGAACAGTTGCTAAAGGTTTGGGAGCAGAAGCTTCTGAAGTTCCTCCCCTTGTTCTCTTGTTCAGAACCTTAACAGGCTCTAAATCAGCAACCTCATCCTGAATTGATGGAATAGCTGTTTTAACAACATTTAGCTAAGGAGCAATCTTGGGTTTCTTTTGTTTCTTAGGCTTTGGTTCAGCATCATCAACAGCTTCTGAAGTGGCCTTCTTAGATTTCCTCTTCTTAGCAACTCTTAGTGGAACACCAGCTTGAGTATCTGGTATTAAGCTGTAGTTGATGATCTCACCAGTTTGTTCATAGTGCAAAGTCATATAAGATGCATGAACCTTTGGATTGTCTTGCTTGGAAATTGGAGGAAAATCAGTCTTCAAATTGGAGGAAAATCAGTCATCAGATCAGATACAATTTGTGATTCCTTCAAATCAGTGCTCAGTTCCTCAAACTTCTTCACAATACCCATGTTTCTCTGAGTCTTTCCATTGATGTATTTTCCAGTCATTGTTCCCAGGTGTTTATCAGACACAACACCAGATTGTTTAAGAGCAATGAGTAGACCTCCTTGGTAGAAAATTTCTGAGAGCAGCCTACCTTAGGGAATAAACTTCCTGTTATCTTTTTGAGTTTCCTTGAGTGTCCAGATCACATGATGGAATATGTATATTGGCAAATTTACCTTCTCAAAATTCACCAGCAAGTAGAGAAAGACTTTGTGATCTAATGACAACGTATCTATACCTCATCCTTTTGGAAGAAAGCATTCCTGAATCAGCTTCTCAAGAACCTTGTGTTCTTTTTGCATGTATTTGAACTTGTTAGAAGCATTGTTTTTGTAAAGAGCTTCATACGTAGTTTGAATCCAGGAGCTTGTCTTCTTGGTTAGATTCCATTGGAACTTTCCTTCATTAGAGCATCTTACGGCTCTTGCTATGATTTCCTTTGTAATGGTAATAGGGATTCCCATTACTGCTGACCTAATTTCAGTTTGAGTGAATTCAGGCAAACCCATCTATTGTCTTGCCTTCCCTTCCAAACTCTTGTCACCAGCAATCTTCTCACGCTCTTCTCTCTTAGCAGCTTCTATGTCGTACACTTTAGATTTAACCAGAAGTTCTTCACAAGTTCTTCATATGTAGGACCATTCAAAACACGGAAATAAGTATCCAAAGCTTGTCTCATAAGATAGTTAGAAACATCAACACCATGATGTTCCAAAGACGGAAATTCCACTGGACTTTCAACTTGAACGATTTGCCCATCTTCTCTGACTTCCATTGTTATAGGCTTGATAACATAAGATTCACCAGAATCTATTTGCATGGGGAGAGCTTGACTAGAACTTGATGCGACCATGATGATTGATGAAGATTTTTAGGGTTCTATGATGTTTGATTTTGAAAATGAAGACTTTTTAGAGAAATAGCTTAAAATCAGAAAGTGTAGGAAGTGATGTGAGTAGTGTGTGAGTTTTTCTAAGTGTTTTTAGCAAAACGTTTGCAATTCATACATGGGACAAACAAATACAAACATTAATGACAAAGGGGGCGCGAGATAGTACATTCAAAGCTAAAATTCATCATTGCCCTCTTAGTTATAAACCAATACAAATAAACCACGTCAGAGGTTCTCAGAGAAACTACTATATTAATGGGATAGGTGTTACTAAAAAGTAACTTCCAACGTTTCCACTAACATTGCTATCAAAAGCAAAGAGTCCAGACTCTGGAGTGCAGATGCTGACGTCATCAGAAACATATTTTCCTCAGAGTCTCAGTAAAAAGAGTCTGATGGATTATAGCTTCTAAACAACTTTAGAACCTAAATTTCCATTCAGAGGCAAACATTTAATCAGACACAAAGTGCATGTTCAAATTTTTCTTTATTAAATCAAATCTTTCAACACTTCAAGGCTTAGTGAATATATCAGCCCGTTGATGTTCAATATCAATGAATTGTATATCCAAGATTCCTTTTTGAACGTAGTCTCGTATAAAGTGGTGTTTGATTTCAATGTGCCTAGCTCTAGAATGTAAGATTGAATTCTTTGACAAACAAATAGCAGCAGTATTATCACAATAAATGGGAATACTGTTTTCATTAATCTAATAATACCCTAACTGATGGTTCATCAAAAGTAGTTGTGTACAACAACTTGCAGTTGAGATGTATTATGCTTCAATAATTGCTTGTCTTTTGCTAGCCCAGGATATCAGATTCTCAGCAAGAAACTGACAGTTTCCATTAGTTGATTTTCTTTCAATCCTGTCACCAACATAATCAGCATCACAAAATCTAACCAACTTATAATCTAAGGATTTCCTGTAAAGGAGTCCAAGATTTGTTGTTCCTTTCAGATATCTGAAGATTCTCTTACCAATAGTTAAATGAGATTCTCTAGGATCTGATTGGAATCTTGCACACAAGCATACACTGAATAAAATATCCGGTCTAGATGCAGTGAGATATAACAAAGAACATATCATACCTCTAAACAGCTTCTGGGCAACCTCTGATCCAGTATCTTATTTGCTTAAGGTGCAGGTTGGCTGCATTGGTGTGTTCATCTCTTTACAGTCTTCAAGCTTGAACTTCTTCAGAAGCTCCTTAGTATATTTTGACTAATGAACGTACACTCCATCTTTGCATTGGTTGATTTGAATTCCAAGAAAGAACTTCAATTCTCCCATCATGCTCATGTCAAACTAATCTTGCATTAACTTAGAAAATTTCTTGCAAAGAGAGGCATTAGTAGAACCAAATATTATATTATCAACATAAATTTGCACAATAAGAATGTCTTTCTCAAAAGTCCTTCTGAAGAGTGTTGTATCAATCTGACCTATTTTAAAATCATTTTCAATCAAGAAATTACTCAGTCTATCATACCTGGCTCTTGTCGATCTTGACACGTACAGCCCTGTTAGGTTTTGTAACCGATGCCTGAACAGCTTCACCATGTGCAACAGCCACAGAGTCAATGCTATCAGAAGACCTCTTAAGACCTATCTTGTTGGTTGGTGTGTCAATCACACAGGTATTGCTGCATGAGTCTTCAGCCTCCTGAATATCCTGCAGACATTTGCATAAAAAAATTTGTGTAAATTTCTTACAAATTAAATTTTCTGCATTTCATTAGTAATTGTAGATTATATATAATTAATCAATTAAGTACCACCTAAACATTATAATTGTTTGCTGCACAACCATCCACACTAAGCTCTTTAACAGATCCATCGTTGTAATATCAGATATGAACTACCTCCAAATTATACTTAGACATGAATTGTTCGATGACACCAACATCATCAGATGCCTTCTTAACAGCATAATTTCTATACTTCCTTACGACATTTCCTTCACCAACCTCAACCTTGAAAAGAACTTGCTTGTCAATAAGCACATCAAAATCAAGAGGATAATCACTGGCTCCTTCTCCCTATTGAAAAATTGGAAGATGTTAGTTGAAAATTCTTTGCAAAAATAAACCCCGTTTATAGACCATGCATTTATCCACTACCTTGTCACGTTCATTGATTAAGTCTTGCACATTACGCCCAATAAATTGTGTCACTTGGCGGTCAAAAAGAACAAAGGTAGTGGACCCTGTATCGTCCATCACAATGACATGCAGCTTCAACCTAACAAATAATCAACTGTATCAATAGACTTATACGTATAATAAAAACAAATATTATATTCGGATAAATTTAGATACCTAGGCACAGCGCTTTTGCAAGTTATGCACTTGCGACACCGAAGCATTCCATTGTCAACAGTGACCAATGAAGCACAGTGGGTACATGATCGAAAGTACCACTCAACCCCAGTTTCGATCTCACATATAGTGGCAAGTACCGAACCTTGACACACCTGTAAAAATTTCACGGCCTTTTGCAAAAAATCTTGAACATAAATATCAATGATGAATCAAAAATAATATTTAAAAATTTCTAAAATAGACAACTACCTGATTTGACTCAATCATACTTTCGATTGTCATTCTCTTGGTGTTGAGCAAGTCATCTGACAGAGATGTAGAGCTGTTTGTAGAAATCGGGCTTACACTTTGGGTCAACTGGAGCGATGCATTTTTCATACTGATAAAAGTATACCAATGTCATTCAAAGAATGAAACTCAAGCAGCACAAAGAATAAAACTCACGACAATTATGCAAAATGTCAAGCTCCATCTTATATGTTTATTTTTTAAAACAAACCATATATGAGATTCTAGTGGGGCTATATAAGTTGTTGGAATGTTGAAGTATGTGATATGAAATATGGTGAATAGTATGTCTAACACTTTCTTATTATTCACCACATTGCTTTGCACGCCGGAGAGCATTGCAAGAAAAACCAATTATATGAGCAACTTTTTACTAACGACTACATTTTTATACAATGTCTTGTTTATGAACTTTGACTTGTCTAAAAAGTTTTTACTAATACAATCTTTTTTTTATTTTAAATATGTTTCATATACCACAATTTTGAGTCTTAATAGCGCATGCAAAATGTCAAGCTCCATCTTATATGTTTATTTTTTTAAACAAATCATATATGAATAAATTCTTAAGTCTATAAATTGTAGAAATATAAGAGCATAAATTGGAGTTGCCTAACTCTTGGTTGTTATGTCATCAGATGTGGTATCAAGTTTAACAATCATAGCAGCTCATGGGTTCATTGATGTAGTAATTATAGGATATCAAGTTTTACAAAATACGTCCATACCAATCATAAATTTTTAGTTTCTACTTTCTATAAAAACGTAAATGCTTACCTTGCCATGTAAGCAGCAACATCAGGTAAATCGCCATTAAGTATCAACTTAGTCCCAAAAAACGCATTAGCAATTCCCATTGCACCTAGTTTTATCAAATTGAACAGCAAGTGAACATCATTCTCTATTTCATGTGTGGATATTAATAGAAAGTAGAAACTAAAAACCATGAAATACCTAAATATTTGTGTGTCTTGCAAAACTGCAATATCAATACAACAGGCGAAGAGTTGTCGTGGTTAACAAAAAAGCTCACAATTTTGTCAGCATGTTCACCCCAAAAAGAGTAATGCAAACGGTTGTTTCTGCAATCAAATATTAGGTAATAATCAATGCATCCACACAATGTTTATCAAAATTATATTATATGAAAGAGGCACAAATAAAAAGATAAGCTCACTCCAGATCTTGCAAAGTGAGATCAATCACTTTGCTCTTCCTGCCCTCCTTTTCAGTTTCCCTTACATCACCCCTTTCAATTACATGACCAATAACATCTGATATTATGTATAGAAAAGTAAAAACAATTGTAAGAAATTTCTCAAGGAGTGCAGAGAGTTATAAGTAATCTACAACAGACATTCATAATCGAAGTCTTACCAGCAAATGTGTCCTCGACATTTGAAAAGAGAATTTCATTGAATGACATGAACTCAAAAACATTGATAGGAATAGTAGGCAAGTCTTTTTTGGTAAAACTTGAGTTGTGCGGCATACTAAGTTTGTATTTGTGAGAAGTTAGCTTATACAGACCTTCATTAAAACCAACGATTGCATTGTGAAGTTGATATGTACCCCCTTCCTCAACCATTGACCTGACCTTTACCACCAAATCCTTTCTAACTGTGGCGTGGATACGTCCACCCTATAGATGACAACAAAAGTAGGAAATAGGTGGTTAAAATAATAAACTAAAAAGATGCAGCTTTGACAATTCCATGTCAAAAAAGAAAAGAAGCACCTAACTGGTAAAAATTTGAACATAACTCATATTGATCATATTCATTTGTCATATTCATCATAGTGCCGCAAAATATAAACCACATGCATGGACGTACTATTTATAGCAACTATATATATGATTATAAGTTTTATTTCCATTACCTATATATGTTATCAGATTGAAAACCATTTAAACACTTAGGAAACATACCCGTATCTCAATTTTTCTATAAGCATGCAAAAATGAAACAACACAGCATGTTAAATCGAACCTAATCTAACTAACTTATGTCATATTCAATTCAATTATTCATTCAATCATGCATAAGCAACAAAAATAGAATGGCAACAAAATAATCAGTGATGTCTTTCTGGTGTTATGAAATACATGCTTGTAACTGGTTAATTTAAAAAATAACATTGAAAAATTGCACAAATCTTTGCATCGACCAGCAACATGTTCATGAAAATGATGTTAGTTGGAGCCTTCTTATCTGGAATTAACCAAATGTGAGCAACCCGCACACACATCTTTAGGTTCTTCTTTCCTCCAGAAATAGCTGACAGTGGGGTGTATATGGTAGACATTTTTGTTTGGTGTTTTCAAGAAAGGAAGATGCTTGTTAAGAATGAGATTATATTGGTGTTAGGTTGTGATGTATTTATAGAACAAAGGGAAGATAAGCTCTTAGTAGAGTATAATGATTTTGGAAACGATTTGTGAATTGATGTTGCATTAAAAATAGCTTATTTTGTTACGTACGGTCTGTTTACTTCTTTCCATAAAAAATAGGACATTCTGTTTACTAAAGATTGACATATTGATAAGCATGAAAAAATAGGACATTCTGTTTAGTAAAGATTGACATATTGATAAGCATGAAACACATGAAACAAATTAACAACTATTTAACAATTTTGTTAGGTAGGCTGTTTAATTCTTTCCATAAATAATAGGAGATTCTGTTTACTAACGATTGCGAAATATCTGTTAATGGGAATTTATTATTCCATTTTTTAGGTGTAAAATATGTACTTGAATATTCAAAGGGAACCGCGGTATTTCTGATCTTTAAATATATTTGATTTTTAAGGTATTTCTGATCGCTAATTGTATTTGTTGATCCTTAGTTGCAGCGAAATTGAAAGAACTAAGAGTTGTCTAGAAAAGAATGGAGATAACACTTGTTTGCTGTTTTAGTGCTTTAGTTTTCCTATGTTTTTTGACTCATTTAATTGTTGCAGACTTGAAAATGCTAAATCGGAAGAAACACAATGTGTTGTGATCTTCACTCACGTAGTAGAGGGAAAAAGTTTGTTAAAGAATCAAATTGTTCCAGAATCTAAAGGCAAACTCTCCATAACAGTCAATTTATTTGTTAAAGAATCATATATTTCTCCCTATTACAATGACTCATCCCTCAAACAAAAATGATCTTTTAATCTCTTTGAACTTAAAATTGAATGTGCCTGTTTATAAGGAGTAGAAATAGGATCTTCAATGACTCCTCCTAGTATAGCAACTGATTTTGTGACAACATTTAAAAAAACACCTTGTCGTGTGACAACATGACTCCATGCAAAATGACATAGTGACAACAATGAGAGTGCTATCAAAATTTTAGTCAAGGTTTGGAACATGGAAAAGACTTCACAAATTTAAAAATAAAAAATAGAAGGTTCTGATAAAAGCAAATGCTTGCAAGGTTCCCAAGCAATTAAAAAAACACGGTGGATTTGATAAAAGCAATTGCTTGCAAGGTTCTGAAGCAAATAAATAAAAATGGTCTAATTGTAAACAACATCGAGATAAATGAAATCATTCATTCCAGCCATCGGAGCTCCCAATCTGATTTTGACACCTTCCCGCAGCCTGTGAGCCTCCACAAACCTCTTCCACTGCCTACCTATCCTGCAGTGTTCGTAAGGAAGAGTACCAAAAATTAAGTCACAGTCCCATACGTTACTGCAATCATCCACAATCTTCACATTGGTAGCAGAAGTATCCAGCATTTGCACAACATTTCCCATGTTAATGAGTATCTGCAAAAACCGAAATGGAAGCAATTTACGCTTAGTAAATGAAAAACTAACAAAAAAATGATGTTTATAGGAAAAGTGTATCATACCAAAGCACCCTTTGTTACATCATATTCAGATAATTTTTTTTCGAAATCTATAATCATGTCACTGATATTGTGACGATAAGAGAGAAGAGATGTTTTCAGCTGGAGATGCTGGTTGAAAGTTGTCTGCACATTAGTTTTGTCAATAAGGAAATGCATGGCTGGATCAAAAACGGGATAGTTGATAGTCTTGTGAAACCTATCAGTCAGCTTCATATCAAATCGTCCAACACCAACAAAAATTAGAGTAACCCAAGCTCCTAGACTAATCCCATAAAAGTCGCGAATTGCTTTCCATCCCTTTGTTAAAAAAAAAAAGCCACCATTGATGCTATCGACTAAGACCTCAAATTGATTTCCTTTTAGATCAGTCAATGTTGCAAAGTGTCCAATCCGATCTCCAAAATCACCGCCAAACATTCTTGGCAAGCATACGGCATCCTGGTGAAAACAACAAAATCATGAGCAAGCAGGCAGATGGTCGTTTTAAATTATCTGTTTATTATAGTTGTTTCAAATTCAGTAATTAAATATTTATCACACTATGGTAGGCAAGACCTACCGTAATTTAAAAAAAAAAGAACACTGAAGACAAACTCACAAACAGGTCAGAACAAATATTCATGATTAAGCAAATATGTGGCTTATGAACAATGTTGTTGACGGATGTGCCTTTTAAATTCAAAAAAATCAAGACACAACTAAAAGGTATGGAGATTAAAGACAGCACACAGAAGCGAGAAACAACCACACAACCGACACTTACTGAGATGCAACAAAATCTACAATATTTATTTAACTTAACACACATGCAGTGCAGATGCATAGTAAATTTAACAGAAGCATTTATTATATAATACTCCATTTCTTTCTAGTTATAATGTTTTTATTCAAGACAAAGCAAATTCATAATTAAAAGTAGGCTTGAGAAAGAATGTCTATAGTAAATGGGAGAACTGCTATTTCATAGATTATATTTGAGATTATTTCTAGTAGCAGTAGCAAGAAGCTTCTGATTTCCAAACCATTTGATGTAGAGATTCAAAGATTGTTTTTTAAGGATGCCTTTTTCTTTTTCTTGTTGACCAAAGGATGCATTTTTCTAATTGTTTCTTGTCAAGACTTGTTGAACCACAGTAAGTTGCAGAGTACACAACAATCATGCTTAAAACAGCACTATTTTAAGCAATTAGGGTAGAATTCATGCACCAAAGCAACCAACCACTTGAAAATTCAAAAAATACAGCAAACAACACTATACATAAAGCGGTTATAAAAACAGCACTATACATATAGGAAACAACACTATTTAACCACTTTAAAAGGTTAAGATGATTCAATTCCATGGTTTGCAAACAACACTATACATATAGCAAACATTTATAATTTTAGTTTCTGAAATTATATATAGAAACTATATATATAGCAACATTTATACAAACAGCACCATATATATAGCAATTCAGCAATTCAACTTGAGAGCACAATACATTCCAATGAAATATGCAAAATTGTTGGTATTTTCAATGTCACTATTTATTTTCAAACTGATTTATAGATTGAAGCAAAAAACAACACTATTTTAAACAATTAGGGTAGAAATCATGCACCAAAGCAACCAACCACTTGAAAATTCAAAAAATACAGCAAATAGCACTATACATAAAGCGGTGATAAAAAACAGCACTATACATATAGGAAACAACACTATTCAACCACTTTAAAAGGTTAGGATGATTTCAATTCCATGGTTTGCAAACAACACTATACATATAGCAAACAACACTATACATATAGCAAACATTTATAATTTTAGTTTCTGAAATAATATATGGCAACTATATATATAGCAACATTTATACAAACAACACCATATATATAGCAAACGCTTAGTTGCTAAAATACAGCAAACATTTACAATATGCAAACAGCACCATACATATAGCAAACAACACTATTCAACAACTATTTGTATATAATTTTAGAAACAACATTATAAATATTATATAGTACAACGAAAAGGAAAGTATACTCACAGTTTCGAAGTCCTACTCGACGATGTATGTTATGTACTTCACTTGTAGGTTATCGATTGCCTTGTCATATTTTGAAACTGGGTTTTTGAGTAGAGGACCTATCAAAAACGAAAGTGAAATTTCTGTTATGTATAAAACGCAACAAAAAAATAATTACATTAAAGGAATATATGTTCAAATGTTTACCAGTTAGGCAGTGATACAACAGAAGAGTTTCAATATTTCTGTCGGACATGTTTTCTAAAATAGAATTAGAGTTAGTTGAGCAATAGAGATTTGAAGTATGACATGAATTAGTTAGATGGAGGAAATCATATAAGGGAATAGGGAATATAATTTACGGTATTGAGTAGTATATAAAGCATAACCAAGTAGCTAGTAAAGAATCAGAGAAAAGAAAAAGGTATGTTAACTAACCAAATGATGTTTTCAATGATTATGTGAAATAAAGCGATTTAGGAGTGATGTTGTTTTCAGTATGCCGAGAACCAAGAAACCAAGAAATAAAGCGTTGAAATAAAGATTATGTGAAAGCGATTTGTTTTGTTCAAAAAAATAGGGCCGATTTGTTTTCTTCAAAAAAATAGGAGATTAGGTGTGATATGTTGAGAACACTTCAAAAAATAAGGCTGATTTGATTTATCAAAAAAATAGGGTTAATAATTAAATATGGGTAATACAGTAAATTTAAGCATTAGGGTTAGGTTAAATCTAGGGCAACAATTAACTTTCGGGTTAACTTTAAAGAATAAGAGATATAGATTATATCATCAAAATCCACCACAATAAATAGTAAAATGTTTAGAAAAAATAAAACCACATTTTAACAAATCTGTTAGTTACATGTGTTAAGACGTTTTTAATCCTTTTAAAAAAATTAAATATTTCAAAACATTAAATATTTAGATATAAAACATACTTTTTTTTTTTTTTGATAATAAAATATACTTTTTTTTTGAAATATAAAATATAGTTGTTATAATTAATGAGTTTAATGATTTTTGACATTTTATAGATGTCATAGTTTTTTAAAATTCTTTTTATAGATTAACTTATCGGTTCAATAGTAACATCATTATTTTTTTTAATAAAAAAGAGCACATCATCATTGAATATAATATTTAGATAATTATAATAATGGTAATATACATATCATATTTTTTTAGAAAATATATACTTATTATATTAATATTAACATATCTGCAAAACAAAATTTATTTGCTCTCAACAAAATACAGTTATATATATA
>Ga0228711_1007159_pt1 | contig 16265 bp, 5 predicted proteins | sample MedpolnodulmetaG_2_FD_177996 | JGI IMG/M metagenome (GOLD analysis project Ga0228711, IMG submission 177996) | Root nodule microbial communities from Medicago polymorpha collected in Santa Monica, California, United States - brown nodules | ecosystem: Host-associated > Plants > Roots > Nodule...
CTACCCTAAACCCATTGATAACCCAAAACAACAAAAGGGAAACAAGAAAGAACAAAAAAATTATTGCCATGGAAACAGCTTTTCAATGGAAAATCACAAAAGAAATAAAATCAGTTTCGCTTGGAGATCTTTTCGAAACGAAACATCGCAATTTCCGTTTTGAGAATGTAGAGGTTGGTATCCTTGACGAATTGATGTGTTTGGATTGTTGCATAAACGTGATTCAGCAGAGGAAATCGAAAATCAAATTCAACTGCAAACATTGAAATTAAATACCAAGAAACTTCTTCCACTGTACTTTTTCATTCCTGAATTTCCAATTATGTTTAAGATTTAAGTTTAATAATGATGTTTAAGCATTGGATTCTTTCAAAAAAAGATAATTAAGCATTGAATGAAGGTTTTGCTGGAACAAACAGAAGAGAGCAAAGATTGGGGTGGGAGAAGACATAGGTGTTATTTTTTTATTTTCAATAAATCTCAACCATTGAATTTTTTTAATATATCTAATGGTAAAATATAAGTGGTACACCGGTGAGGGACTTAATTGCTCCCTCACTCTAGAATCCACCATCTTTTAGACTTACTAATATTAGTTTGATCATTAATTTTTTTTTAAGGAATCATTAAAAGCTTTGGTAAAATTAGATTGAAATACAAAGCAAAATAATGTTTATTAAAAGCATTTTATAGAATTAATTTGATTCATTTAAGATTTTTAAAGACTAAAATGACAGTATCATTTCCCTAAAAAACATGACAGTATCATTTAAAAGATTAATTTTTTTTATGACATTGTTTAAGAGAACTTACAAAAACAATTGATACATGTTCATAAGCTTTTTCAACTTACTTTCATAAACTCTTCAGAATAATTTATAAAAACAACCTACTACAGAAAAATAGTTTAACTTTACTTATCCTATAGTGTATAAATAACTCATCTATAAAAACGCTTACAATATACCATAAGCTGCAAATTAAGTTGTTATCCAAATACTCTTTTTGTCGTTAATTATAGAGTAAATTACACTTTCCTCCCCTTAAAGATGTTTGAATTACAATCCCCTCCCCTCTTATGTTAAAATATACACTCCTCTCTCTTGAAAAATAAAATTTATACTCCCCTCCCCTAATAGATGCTTGAATTACAACCCCTCCATTAACAATTAAATATGGACTACACTTTAATCCATTTTAACATAAATAAATATTTTTATAATATATATTAATTTTGAATCACCATTTAAATAATATAAATTCGTTTCTTTATAATCTAAATGTCAATGACAATTAAATTTAAATATTTTGTTATTAATTTTATAATTTAGAGTATAAAATTCACTTTTATATAATCATACTTAATCGACTTTAGTAATTTTTCACATATTTTAATTTTATTTTGGATTGTTTCATATTTTATAATAGGGTTTAAAACTATATGTTAATGAAATTGTGAATAAAAAATAGAGAAAGATATGTATTCAAAATTTGATTATATTAAAATGAACTCGAAATATTTTTTTTTTTTTGAAGTGTGTTTGATTATTTTTTTGCTAGATTATTTAAAATAAAAAAAAATTATTGAGGGACTAAAGCGTAGATTTTTACATAAGAGGGGAGGGAAATGTAATTCAAGCTTCTCTCAAGGGAGGGGAGTGAAATATTTTCTAATATGTTTTGAATAAGAGGGGAGGAAAGTGTATATTTTAACATAAGAAGAGAGGGGAATGTATTTCAAGCATCTTTGAGGAGAGGGGAGTGTAATTTACTCTTAATTATAAGACCTCTTACAAAATTTTGTTTGTTTTTAAATAAAAACATTATACAATCTTTTTTAGATGCGTTTATAATTTTTTCTTCTAAACATACCATGTATCATCACACCATCAATTTGTTGGAATATGAAAAACTAACATTGAATATATTTGTATGCAACAAATGATCTAATAACAACGACACATATTTTAGATAAATTTATCATTTCAAAAGCTCTTCTTAATCTATACATTATATATAAAATGGATAAGGGAGTTTAGACTATCTTCTACGTTATTATCCAAATTATACCATTAAACAAATTTCTCTTATAGTAATACTATATTGTTTGTGTCATTAAAAAAGATAAAAATTTATATTATATATATATAAACATGAAACATTAAGAGTCTCCTTAAAAAAAAATATGAAACATTAGGAGTCCTTTGAAAAAAAAAGGATTTACTACTAGTTAGTCCAATTGGAGGTGGTACTATGCAATAGAGCAAAATATCTCCCAGTGCCACTACTAAAGAGAGTCAAAAGTCAAAACCCTAAAAATTTATAAATTCTCTCTATTACCACCTCTTTCACTTTTCGCCCCTGGTTCGCGCATCTTCATTTCACAGCCACCTCCCATCTCCATTTCCTTCAAACCATGGGTCGCAAAAACGACGCCGTTTTATCAACCGAACCAGAACAAACCCTTAACAACAACAACAACACCGAACTCAAATCCTCCAAGAAGAAAAACAAAAAGAACAAACACGAAGAAAACACTCCCAAGAGAAAACACGAAGACAACGAAACCAATCTTCAAAACGACGTCGAATCAGAAAAGAAAAGTAAGAAGAAGAAAAAGCACAACAAATCGGAGGAAAATGACGGCGGCGGTGATGTGTCGGTTTCGGCGTCGGATGAACCGATTGTGGTGACTGGAAAGAATGCCGGAGATGAGAAATACACGGCGGTGAAGAAGTTTGAGGATTCGGGGCTACCTGAAAATGTGCTTGAGTGTTGTAAGGGTTTTGAGAAACCTTCTCCGATTCAATCACGTGCTTGGCCGTTTTTGTTGGATGGTCGTGATTTGATTGGAATTGCGGCAACTGGGTCAGGTGAGGTTTTGTTTGGTTTGTTCATTTGTGTGTTTGTTAAGTTAGGTGAATTTGATTATGATTTTGGTGTTAATTAGTGTTTAACATGTTTCAAATGGAATTGGTTTTTTATTTTTATTTTTATGATATTAATATTCAGTTTTAGCGCTTGTTTGGATTGACTTATTTGAGCTTATATAACGGCACAAACACTTGTGACTGTTTTGAAGAATTTATGAAAACAACCTATGAAATGGCTTAATTTGTAGCCTAAAAATTTATAAGCTACTTTTGTAACAAAAGATAAAATAAAGTTAAATTGTTTTTGTATTAATCTATAAGCTCTTTTCATAAGTCATCTTGGAGAGCTTATGAAAATAAGCTGAAAACAGCTTATAAACATAAACATGTCGAAAGCTGTTTTCATAAATACTTTAAAGTAGTCTCGCAAATGCTTATGTCAGTAGATAAGCTCAAATAAGCCAATCCAAGTAGGCCCATGTTCATAAGCTGTTTTCATAAGCTCTCTAGGATATCTTATGAAAACAGCTTATACAAATAATTTGACTTTATTTTATCTTTTGTTATAGAAATAGCTTATAATAAGTGGTTATATTTGATAAGTGTTAATGCTATAAGCTGCAAACTAAGTTGTTTATCCAAATAGGGCCTCGGTATAGAGATATAAAACTTTTTATATTGTCAATCTATCACAAAATCATCATTTGCACATGACTTTTGAGTTAGATATGATTAAAGTCAAATATTTTTAGTGATCTAACTGTTGTGAGAATGTAAAAAAGTCTTTATGCATTAAGTTCATGTTATCGCTATTTAGTTTGTAATATGTCATTTAACTATATAAAAATATAACTATGCATTTGTAAAAATTGAATGAACTTGTACAATCCAAAGTGTGGATTTGTAAATATCTTTTCTTTTTGTTACTAGGGAAGACACTTGCTTTTGGAATACCAGCTATTATGCATGTTATGAATAAGCGGAAGAGTAAGGGTTCTTCCAAGGGTCGGAATCCTCTTTGCCTTATGCTCTCTCCTACGAGGGAGCTAGCTCAACAAGTATGTTTCTGTTAATACACTGGATTGTTCTTTTTTTTTTTTAATTTCAATTTTAACTCCTATTTTATTTATTAGTTTTATCTTTCACGTGTAATTTTTATTTGTTTGGTGCAAAGTGAAATAGCAATATTGCATCATGTATGGCTAACTTTCGTTGGTCCTTTAATTCTATGAACTTGGCCTTTCTATTTGGATATTTTATTTTATTTTTTTTGCGTTGAAACATCTAGCTTTTGATTGGGAAGAAAATGGCAAGGGAATGAGTGGAAAATTGTTTTTGATTGGGAAACAAACGACACAGGAATGAGTTGGAAATTGCTAATGGATCCTGATATTATGAGTGGGAAATTACTAATTTTCATTTCTCTTCTATCTTTTGTGCTTTCGTCCCTTGTATTTTAGTTTTTTTTTTTTAAAACAAAGGGTTACTTTTGGTCTGCTTCGTAGGAATGAAAATTGGAAAGGGGAAAATGGGTGAGAGAATTTTCAAACTTTTTTTTTTCTCATAGTAGCATGGTATTTTCACATGATATATAAGTTTGATTCATTTCTCATCTGTTTCTATCTTGACAATGGCCGAGATAATTTTGTGTTTTTTCTCAAGTTACCGAATATTTATTTTTTTTCGTGGATAACTGGTCTTTCTAATTCAGTAGTTATGTTAGTAGCCTTCCCTTGATACAAAAGGTTGCTTTTCTTTTGATAAGTATACATACAATACAATAGAACATCAAACCTTTTATCATACTTGTGCTCGCACCTGCTATTGGTCACTTAAATCTTGTAAGAAGCTAATATTGATGCCTCATTACATTGTTTTAACTTAAAGTTATACCTCTCCCTCCAATGGAATGTTATAACCAAAATTTGGTTGCAGATATTTCAGAATGATCTTAATAGTTTTTCATTTTGATAGTACCTGTAAATTGGGTTCTACAATTAACTCTCCCAACCCAATAGAGAGGATGTTACTTTTTTTAATACAGTAGAATGTTATTTCTGGTGACTGTCTTAAATTTCCAACTGGGTACTAGATCCATTTATTGATTCATCAAATGATAAAATGTAGCTGTGAGTATTAGATGCTGTTGCTGATTCACAAAATTATAAAATGTAGCTAATAGTTTTCTTTAATTCAACTACAGATATCAGATGTATTGTGTGATGCTGGTAAATCTTGTGGTGTGGAATCAGTTTGTTTGTATGGTGGAACCTCCAAACAACCACAAATCTCTGCACTAAAATCTGGCATTGTAAGTCATCAAGTTCTTCCTTTCCTTTTGTTGGTTTGTATTCTGTCAGATGCAAGTTACGGTTACATTCTGGTTTACTTCCATATTTATGGAGCTTTTTTCTCTCCCTCCTATTTTATAGACAATTAAATTAGTTTATTTCTTTTTTTTCATCCAGGATATTGTCATTGGAACTCCCGGTCGTATTCAAGATCTGGTTGAAATGGGTATCTGTCGCCTACAAGAAGTATCTTTTGTGGTAAGCGATAACCGATTGTCAGAATTCTGTTTTGTTCTCTCTTAAGTCGTTATTCAATGAATATATTTTATTTGGTTGGCTCACAGGGTGACAGCCAATACATTTGCTAATACGCTAGTGTTGCAATATACTGGATCTTGAATTTATATACCATTTGCATTTCTACTGAATTTTCTTTGATCCTGGATAGACAGTTGCCACATATCTATTTTATAGTCGTTTGTGCTACTTCAATTCTATTTTGTTTGTGAATTAGATGCCTGCTTATAAAACATATAACGAGCCTTGTGCATTACCATTTTTTGTTCTAGGTCCTTGATGAAGCCGATCGGATGCTTGACATGGGTTTTGAACAAATAGTCCGCTCTATACTTGGTCAGACATGTTCTGGTATGAGATGAGACATTTTTATCAGCTATTATCTCTTTTTTCTGTTTAATAACTCCTTCCTTCTAATTTCTTCTGAGCATAGATATATTTTGTTTCAACAATTATATCCCAGCTTATTTTTTGTTTCACTGAAGTGAGTGTAATTTTCAACAGCTCGTCAAATGGTTATGTTCAGTGCCACATGGCCGTTAGCAGTTCATCACTTAGCTCAGGAATTTATGGATCCCAACCCTGTAAAAGTATGTATCTTCATTTTCTAAAAGCTTTGAATTGTCTTTATATGTTGGAGAAAGATATTTAAACTTGTGACAGGTTGTTGTAGGCTCAGAGGATTTATCTGCCAATCATGATGTCATGCAAATAGTTGAGGTATTGGATGAGCGTTTACGTGATAAGCGCCTGCTTGCTTTACTAGAAAAATACCACAAATCTCAAAAGTATGCCTACCTTTGATTCTGTGTTCATTCAATTGCCTCTTTTTTTTACGGTTGTCAACTTCCTCTTTTTGCTAAAATCTTGTATCTTTCTCAGGAATCGAGTATTGGTTTTTGTTTTGTACAAATGGGAAACCACACGGGTGGAGAAAATGCTTCAACAAGGGTACTATGCTACTATTGTTGCAATATGTTTACATTTTTTTGATAATATATACCTGGTGAAAGTACCTGGTTACAAGTTATTGCTCGTATAATTGTAATAGCTACTAATGATAAGTTAAATAATGTCTTCAGGGGTTGGAAAGCAGTGTCAATAAGTGGTGACAAATCACAGCATGAGCGCACAAAGGCACTATCATTATTCAAGAATGGAAGCTGTCCTTTGATGGTATGCTGTTTTATATTGTTATTATTGTTAAATCATATCAGTTTGCTGCCCTGGAAGCCAGAAAATATGTATGAACTGGTTTATTATTGTGTCCCGTCAACTTTTGATAGTTTTTTCTGCCATGTTGGATAATTATTTTCTTATTGTTTCATCGCTATCTTTTTGCGGTTTATTTTCTCTGCTAGTTATCCTCCTAAGATGGTGTTATTTATCCAGATTCTTCTGTTCTTATTTCCTTCTCTCCCTTTCAAAGTTATAGTTTTACAACATTCACCTGTAGATGAATTCAAATCCACTTTTTTATTCCCCTTGGTCCTTAACAAACAAGGATAGACTAGTGACTATTAGGATAATAGATTCTCATGATTTAACATAATCACTTTTTTATTCCCCTTGGTCCTTAACAAACAAGGATAGACTAGTGACTATTAGGATAATAGATTCTCATGATTTAACATAATCACTCAATTAGTCTCCACTCAATGTCATTGTTGCTTTAGTTATTTATTTGTTTTCTCAATCTAATGGGCAGATTGCTACTGATGTGGCTGCACGAGGATTGGATATTCCAGATGTTGAAGTAGTGATCAACTTTAGTTTTCCTCTAACTCTAGAAGATTATGTTCATAGAATTGGGCGGACTGGACGAGCTGGTAAGAAAGGTGTTGCCCATACATTCTTCACTCATTTGAATAAGGTAGAATACCAATTCTCTTCTGAATATATTATAGTTCTTTAGTTCTCCCTTGTCCTTTGTTTCTGTTATATATAAGTGATGTTTGTCTTCTTTATCCTCTCTCATATGAATGAATGGGAATATTTCAGGGACTTGCTGGGGAGCTTGTGAACGTTTTAAGAGAAGCAGGACAAGTTGTGCCAGACGATCTTTTGAAATTTGGCACACATGTTAAGAAAAAGGTTTGTTTTATTTTTCTCTACTTTTGTCTATGTACCAGTTCATATTTTTTTCATGAAGCTACCACGATGAACTTCTATTTGTTTTTTACTGTTAAAATATAACTTTCTGCTTTAATATAGGAGTCCAAGCTTTATGGGGCTCACTTCAAGGAAATTCCTGTTGATGCTCCAAAGTCTAAAAAAATAACATTTGACAACTCTGACGATGAAGACTAAATACTGGTGACTTACACTTATTTTTGGTTGGATGAATATGTGAAAGTGGCTATTTATTGTTTTTTTTGTCTCATTATTTATTTCTTCAAAAAGGAAATAAGATAGTGGTTGAAGTTAAAAGTAGATTAGCTAGTCCATTTTTGTTGTACCATGTATCGGTTTGTAATTGGGAGCTTTTATTCTTGTTCTGCAACTCAAGTTGATAATCGAATTATCATATATCTTTAGCCCTTAGCCCCTATGTATGATTTTAAGTTTTCAAAAACATTTGAGGTTTTGTAGTTTTGATTGATTGATCTAGTTACTTTTTGTCACACTTGTAACCTTGTCCTTTGTTTAGATGAAAAAGAATTAGTGAGGAAAGAAATAGGGTGAAATGTAGGAGAGAAGTGAAAATGAATGGAAAATGCATATTTTTTTTGGCTTGCTGGGTTTTCAATTTTTAGTGGGTTGGATACCATCCAGAAAGCTGAATTAGCTCTTATTCTTAGAGGTTGTCAACTTGCTTGAGAGTTAGTATTGATTACTCAAGCTAGTTGAGGACCATGGAATTTACCAGGTGTCCATCCCAAAACTATTTCAAAACAAAATAGAATCATCCATCGTTCCCAACCTGCATATCCAGAAGTTCATCACTCATGATTGGACACTTAACTCCCACCATGAGGGAAGATGTTTTCCACGCAGATTGGTCGACCAAGCTTGGAGTAAACTATGAATGATTCTATTTTGTATTGAAATTGTCGTCCTCTTCAAATTCATCTAATTTTGTTTGCTGATTCTAGTGTTGTTAGATGGAGGCTTGTTTTCTATTTAATGATAGCAAAATAAGGAAAAGAGAGTGAAATAATTGTAATTAGTGTCTTTTAGGTAAAATAATTGTAAATATTACATTCCCCCCATAATTGATTAGGTATCGTTTTTTTTGTACGAGGTAAAGTTTATACTATCTCCACAAAAAAAATGTTGAATACATGTTATGCTATCAATAAAAATGTAGACAAAATTGCTGAATACATGTTGTACTATGATATACTATCAATAAAAATGTAGATACTAGCTAACTATGTGGCTACTTTTTCCAAAACATGAGTTGTTTCACCGACTTGACTGCAACATTCTATTATATTGTCGGACTCAGAGACATCTTCATTGTAATTTTTTGGGAATGTTTCATGTACCTATTTCATAGCAAGCAAGAGTCTGTCTGCTTCTCCTTCATCTACCCAACACAAAGGAGGGAACCATTCTGATTTGGAAAATATGAAGTTAAAATATAGAAGTTTCAGTGGTTGTGGATGAATTTGAAATATTATTTTTTTTAAAATATTTCTTCACAACTTTAAATATCAATGTAACTTTTTTTAACAATTCTATTATGTTAACAAAACATTACTATGTAGATACATCTTTAAATATCAATGTAACTTTTTTAACAACTTTAAATATCAATGTGAAAGGTAACCAAAAAAAAAAATCAATGTGAAAAGAATCATACATTTGTCCCAGTGTGTACCTAAAGGACATTACTATGTAGATACTATGAGGAGGCAATTAAGAGTTTTTTTTTTTTTTAAGCAAGGAGCCAATTTAGAGTTGAAGACTTTAGTTATGGTATATGAGGTTAGCATAAATTAGTTAAAAGAATGATATTTTTTGTTTAAATAATATTTTATTGAAAATAATAATTTTAACTTACGAATAAAATAAGTATAACTAATAAATTTGTATAGGTGCACTTCATTACATGAAAAATAAAATAAGATGAGTTTAATTGATATGCACTATCATTGTAAATATATTTCATACATTAATCGTTCAAAAAAATATTTAAAATCTAATATAACAAATTAATAGTTAATATGATATAACTTGATAAAAGAACAAGATTAATCATATATGATTATATGCAAGTGTAAATCTTTTTTTTATACGAATATTACATAAATATTAATTAACTAACTTCGATTGGTTTGATGGTGTTGGCTCAAGATCTTGAAGTGTACTACATCTCAAGAACTCAAATTGGATCATGTATTACATATCGATTAAATTAAATTCAAATAAGATATAGATAATAAATTAAAGGGGAGCCCTTGATAGTTGATACTACCCTTCATTGTGTGTGTGGTTATCTGAGATATAGTCATATAGATAACTTATATGAGGTCAACATCCCAATCTATGCTTGCTTTGTGTGTGAGTTTTGCTTACTTATCAGCATGACTTGTTCCAAAGCTTGGTAGGAGGAACTAAGTCGGAGCAGCATTCCAAGGTGGCGGCTCGACTCAGTATGCAAAAACACGCAATGCACATAAATTTTCGTGTGTTACAAAATTTAGGTGATTTTTTAAAGTATTTTTCATATAATTTTTAATTAGGGACGTGTTAACAAGTGACTTAAAAATATTTTTTAAAGATTTAAAAATAGAAACAATTGATAACTTTTATGTAAAAAAAATTGTTTTTTATCTTTCAATGTGTTGAATATAAACAAATTCTAAGATAAAATTTAGGCTTAATAGATTCATTGGTCCCTTAAATAATTTCAAATTTTCATTTTAATTCCACAATTAATAAAACTCCCATTTTAGTCCTTCAGGTTTTCCTCCGTTTGCCAAATAAATCACGGACGGTTAACTTTAACTCTAAATGTCTATGGTGGACCAACCTTAAGGCTTTGTTTGAATGCAAAAAGAATGTGAAAGGAAAGAATGAGAAAGGGAAGATTGTCTAAGGAAAGAAAAAGAGTAGAAAGTGAGATTATTGTTTTGGTTGTTTGGTACAAGAGAAAGTGGAATAGAAAGTTGGAGGAAAAAAAAGACCTACATTTGGTAGTTGACATAAATACCCTTAAACAAAAATAATATGTTAGCGTATATAAACAATTGTCTACAGTTCACTAAAAAATTAAAATGACATAAAACATTTGTATCTACTAACAAACAGTTAAGCAGTGAATTATTTCAAAAAAAAAAAAATTTTAGGCATGAATTAAAAAAATAAGTAAAAAAGACATAGTAAAATGAATAAAAAATGAATAAAAAATAAATAAAAGTTGGGACATTTTAAACACAACACTTGTGTTTCTCAAGCTTTCCCTCCACACGTGGGTGGAAAGGTTTCCCACATGGGTCCCACATACATTCTTTCTTTCTTTAACCTTTTTGGAGAGTTCCAAATCAGGAAAACTCTTTCTTTCCCTCACCTTTCTCTCCTCATCACTTTCTTTCCTTTAAAACAAACATACCCTAAGAGTGGTCTACCATAGATCTTATTAATTTTTTTTAATTTCAGTTGTTAGATTTTTTCTTTTAAAGGAGGACCATTGAATTACATATGTTTATTTTATCTTACGGCGAGTCAACAACATCTAATTAATTTTCCCTTTCTTCATCTTCTTTCCTATACTTCTTCATCATCTTCATCATCACATTCATCAACACCATCATCATCGCCATCAACATACCCAAACAAAAAACATCATCATCATCGCCATCAACATACCCAAACAAAAAACATCATCATCTAATTAATTTCACTTTTCTTTTATGTAAACGACTTCTTATTGAGTGCCAATGGTACTTGTTAGCATTTCTTTTTTAACTATTACATATTTTTTTTCTTCAAATCTATAATTTGTAGAAGGAGATTATTTGGAAAATACTGCGGAGCAAATGAAAATGCTAAAAACAACAATGGATTGTAATTAAGAAACTAACACGAGTATCCATATAGAAAATTACAAGTTGAACCACTAATATTTTTTTAGGGTAAAATCAATCTTCTTGAAAACTACATTTATGGAATTATGAGATACAACATTGTTATACGATCCTTTGAACTCTTTGTAGAATATCTAAAACTTTTGGTGTTAGGAAGTTAAGTGTCACAAATATTATAGAAATATATTAATTGTCAAAACACACTTTCTCATTTTTAACCACTCTGCTTGAAACAACTTTGAGGGTCGTCTATCCTACAATAAAAATTTCGATCCCAAATCGTATTAGTTGAAAAACTCCGATCAAATCCACACATGCATATTTCTCTCCTATACCCACCCATATATCATAACATCCGCCGACCTAATTGTCAATTTTTCTGCTTTGGATAGGTCCAGAAGTTTACAACCTTCAAATCTAGACATAATTTTACTAGGAAGGTTCCTTTTAAGGTCGTGATGCTTCAGAGCAATTGTTTGGCGAGAAATGTCACTGCTCTAGAACAAATTGCAAGTTGGGGGAACATTACAAAATTGGAAGGTAATGTCACTTACATGTTAGTGTGGGACTACAATTGTGATTTGGGAGCAAGTTGCAATGAATTTTCTAAATATTGCCAACAAAGAAAATCATAATTATTATATTATCTCTATTTGTAACAAAGAATAAATAATAAAACGAGAATACAAATTAATTTTCTCTTCTGCATAGTAGAATTAGAAAATAATACAAATTATTAACAAATTTAATACTACATTATTTTCTTGATTCTTGTTATTTAGTCAACAAAATCTTATAAATAATATGTATTAATCAGGGACTTACGAAGTAACCACTTGGAAGACACATGGAAACTTCTGTACAAAGAAATTGAAGATACACATTGAAACTTCTGTGGAAAAAAAAGACAGAAACTGGTGGCTAGATTTTTATACAGTGAACTTAACCAATTTAATTCAGCATAATCATAGAATATACCAACGCAACGTTCACACGTTTGTATCCTCTCTATACCAAAAGGTTGCATCTCATGTTTTATTAAGATGAACGTTACTTCCTCTGGTCTCAATTACAAACAAAAATTTACTTTTTAAATTTGTTCAATAATTAATATATTTGGTTTGTAATACAAAACAAATACATTAGTTATTAAATTTCTTAAAAAAAAATACATTAGATATTAAATAAATCTAAAAACTAAATTTTTACTTAATTATAATTAAGACCGGAGAGAGTATATATGAGTAGAGGAGAGACGACCGCATTGGAGGGTTAAAAATTCAAAGTAACCTTTGCTATGTTCGTGGAAGAAATGCCTTCACTAATTCACTGATCAATGGTTTTTAATTTTTAAATTAACGATGATATTATTCATTTTACATTCTAAATGAGTTTTATTTAGAATAGCAGAATCCCATGATTGCTTGCATTCCGGTCATTAGTACGTACTGAGCAAATCAATATGTAACATGAATGAATCAAAATAGGAAAATTCTATCCGTGCAACATTTTTTTATACATAAAAGAAAAACAAAAAACGACGCCGCATGAGTTATACACGAGTTTTATCCATCATTATGAATACTTTGACTTGTCAATTTCAGGAATTTTTTGCCAGTCATTCGTAGTTTTGTTGTTTGCGTCAAATACCATGAAAATCTTTTTCATCGTGGGAAAATGTTGGCCAAGTTAACGGTTTCTTAGTGCACAAACTACTGACTCTATCTCATAATAACAAGTCATAATATTTGTAAAAAAGAATATTGTTTTAGAAAGACTATCATTTTAAGGTGCTTTTGATCCACTAAAAATTAGATACGAGACATAATAGCATAAAACGAGAATAACACAATATAAGACAAAATAACACATGACAAACTTTTATTGTATATATAGAACATTGCAACAAAAAAATTATCGTCGTTGGAGTATAAACTATACTATACTAAAAATATCCATAATGGAGTCCCTTAATATTGAGGTCTTAAACGGGTCTCACATAAGCAAATCACTTTTTTATAATTCTTTAATAATAGTACCTAATAAGTACTCAACCACTCTAATAGAGACCTCATAACAAAATGTTTAAATGAGTCCCACCAATAATTCTTTATCATTTACATTTCAACAAAAACAATTCAACAATGATTATTTTAATAAAAAGTGGTGTAGATCCCATAAAAATGAGGTCTTAAGTGAACCTCGGGTCTTAAGAGACCCAAAAAAAAAATAAATCTCCAATGTAGATACCTATTAGGTACCAGATCTTAAATGGTGAAGACTTCACGTTGGGGATGGTCTAATACAATATAATAATGTAAGTTGTATCATAATATAATGATTGTCGACCATTTCTTTGAAATACTTGCATAGAATAGTCTATATAAGCACACCAGGCACCAGCAAAGCAAGAAAGGAAATTCATAAATCTCATCACCAAATCCTTACAATTTGCAACTAGTCTTATCAAAATAACTGGAAAAAAAAAGAGAGAAAAAAAAACTAAAAAATCTCATCATCAAATTTCTTGCAATTCTTCTCATCGTGAGAGCACAAAAAAAGAAGAGAAAGTTAGAAATTTAAGGCAAGGCAGTAAAAAGTTGAAAGAAGAAAATGGCAGATAGTTCAGTATCATTTTTATTGGACAAACTGAGTTGGTTACTTCAAGAAGAAGTAATTCTACAAAAAGGAGTCCGTGAAGATGTTCAATACATCAAAGACGAACTCGAACGCCACAAAGCCATCTTAATGGTAGCTGATGCATTGGAAGACAAAGATCCTGAACTCAAAGTATGGGTTAAAAGGGTAAGAGATATTGCTCAAGATATGGAAGATGCTATAGATGAATACAATCTTCGCCTTGTCGATCATCGACAAGGGAACAACAAAAATTCTTCTTTTCATAAGGTTGCTTTTGACATCAAGACCATGAAACCTAGACACAGAATAGCTTCAGATATTAAAAGAATCAAATCCAAAGTTGAAGCTATCACTCAAGGACGTCCAATGATATCTGGTGTAGGTTCAAGCTCAAGTCAAAGGCGTTCATCAAGGCTTGATAGTCAAGGTAATGTTGGAATTTATTTGATAGTAATTTATTGCATTACAAGACATGTGCTTTAACTATAATCATACTTTATGACATAAGTCAAATAAGCATCGAATAATCTTGGGATCTACGACATGTTGATTTAAGAATGGATGGTGTCATTGATAACAATCTATCGTCGATAACCTGACATAGAGAGAGTTGCAGGATTGGTTGTTAAAATTGCTAGTTAACTCGTGGAATCGCATGATTGCACAAGTCTAGATATCATTTTCAATTTGACTCAATGGTAAACTCGAAAATAGCTTATTAAAAAAGCTGTAAACTCAAAAATGAAACTGAGTTTACTCGGCTGAATATGTAGTGAACTTGACAAACTCAGGTAGACTAAGATAAAGTTGGGTAAACTCGCAGTAATTTATTAATAGAATTTTTATTATCTTTTATTCCATCTCAGATTTCACATTAGGTTCTTTTTCTTCTTTGTTAGTTTGATTTAGTTTATGTCAATATTTACTTTATAACTGAGATGAAATTTGGAATTATACAAGTATGCATGTCCTCTATTATTTTAATATGAGGTAAACTTGTATGAGTCTACATATCGAATTTAGGAGTCGATTTCACATTGTCAAAACATGTTTGTTTAAACTCTAGAGTTTGACAACCTTAGTTAAGATTGGTAATAAAAACATATTGATTTGTGGTTCTTTATTAATTAAAACTTTCTGAGTGATAAATAGCTAATATATTTTTAAATATATATCCAACAGGTGATGCCCTTTTGCTGGACGAAGCTGATTTAGTTGGAATCGATCAACCAAAGAAGCATCTGACTGATATGCTTTTCAAAGATGAATCAAATAGATCTGTGATTTCAATCTATGGTATGGGAGGTTTAGGGAAGACAACATTGGCAAAACAAGTCTATGATGATCCAAAAGTCAAGAAACATTTCAGGATTCATGCTTGGGTTAATCTCTCCCAATCTATCAAAACGGAAGAGATACTGAAAGACCTTGTACAACAACTCTATAATGTTATTGGAAAACCTGCTCCAGAATCAGTTGGAACAATGAATATTACCAATATGAAAGATTTTATCAAGAATTTTCTTCAGAGAAGTCAGAATTATCTAATTGTGCTTGATGATGTGTGGCATGTGAAAGTATGGGATGCTGTGAAGCATGCTTTGCCTAATAACAATCGCGGAAGTAGAGTGATGCTTACGACGCGCAATAGAGATATAGCTTTGTATTCTTGTGCTGAATTGGGTAAGGATTTTCATCTTGAATTCTTACCTGAGCAAGAAGCTTGGTCTCTTTTTTGTAGGAAGACATTTCAAGATAATTCATGTCCTCCTCATCTTGAAGAAGTTTGTAGGAATATTTTGAAATTGTGTGGAGGGTTGCCCCTAGCAATTGTGGCAATAAGTGGTGCTTTGGCTACAAGAGAAAGATCAAACATAGAAGAGTGGCAGATGGTTTGCAGAAGTTTTGGTTCTGAGATTGAAGGCAATGACAAATTGGAAGATATGAATAAAGTACTTTCATTAAGTTTAAATGAGTTACCTTATCATCTTAAATCATGTTTGTTGTATTTAAACATCTTTCCGGAATTTCACGCTATCGAGACTTGGAGATTGATTCGGTTGTGGATAGCTGAAGGGTTTGTAAATGGTGAAGATGGTAAGACACTTGAGGAAGTTGCAGACAGTTAC